>Ga0182024_10001040_pt1 | contig 72022 bp, 67 predicted proteins | sample P32metaG_FD_120480 | JGI IMG/M metagenome (GOLD analysis project Ga0182024, IMG submission 120480) | Permafrost microbial communities from Stordalen Mire, Sweden - P3-2 metaG (Illumina Assembly) | ecosystem: Environmental > Terrestrial > Soil > Wetlands > Permafrost | place: Sweden: Stordalen...
AACTTCTCTGCTCCAAGCACGCTGATCATCCATCCTCAGCTTGCCCGCTCAGACTCCTTCAGGCTCATCTTGCCTTGGAATCAACTCCAACGCTCAGGCTCATCTTGCGTTGGACAAGAGTGCTGATTGACTTGTATATACGTTTGTGTACACAATGAGATGTGATCGGTGACGTAAAAAGAGCTCGAGTTTGAATGGAGCGTCAGCGCCCAGAAGGCGAGCAAAGATGAACAGGAAATCTACTACCACGAGACTTTCTCTTAGCGAAATCGGCGCCAGGCGCGCGCGCGGTCTCGATAAGACCCGCGCCGACGCTCCGAAGGCCGAATCTCTCGGCGCGGATTTCTGGAAACCCGCGCGCGTCGTCCTGCCGCCGGGAAAGACCTCTATCCACCTGCGTCTCGACAGCGATGTCGTCGAGTGGTTCAAATCGCGCGGGAAAGGCCACCTGACCCACATGAATGCAGTTCTTCGCGCCTACGTCGATACGCAAAAACATTGCGCCTGAGGCCCAAAGTATCGAGGTAGTTTCCGATCTTTCCTAGATTGGGCGGCCGAGGGATGGACACCCGGCGTAGAATTCTTCTGGATATAGTTCGACGCTCTTCTGGAGAATGAAACTATGGCGATATTTGGTATTGGAGCCCGCTATGAGACTGACGTCACGCAAGACTTCTTGTCGAGGGGTGTTGCTTGCGTGGGGTGGGCAGAGAAAGACGCGCCTCCGGCACATGCAATCCTTCGGCAATTGCGGACGGGCGACCTGATCTTCATAAAGTCCTGGACTCCCCAGACTGGCCTGACCATCAAAGCCGTGGGAGTTGTCAAAGAGGGTAGGCCACAATCGGTCAAAGATTTGGGCGTCGGTGTCCCAGTTCAATGGGTCTGGTCAGGCGAGGTACGAATTGGAAAACTGGAGGACAAGTGGCCCGTTCGAACAGTTGCTCTCTACGAAGAGCAGCATCCGCTGGTCCAAGCCAGAGTAATAGCGCTTCTATTGGATAAGAGCTAAGCGGAGTGAGCCAAGGCGAGTAGAGGATTTGCTTATACAATGCCGCGCGAATCCAGTGCGGGCCAAGCAGAAGGTTGTGCTGTTCTATAAGCGGCAATAGAGATAAGACCGGAGTGGCGTCATGAAGCGAGTTTGTCTGGATATTGCCAGCAACTATTTCCACAATCCTTTGAGTGGATTTATGAACACGCCAGCACAGGCGAGAGACTATTTCGACAGCAAGACGTTCAAATTCCATGCCGCAACTGTCTACGATTCCTCCAACCGAAAATATAAGGGCTTTACCGATCACAACGAGCTATTTGACTACCTCCTAAAGGCAGACGAAATCATCACATTCAATGGCCGGATATGTGATCTAATCGTGCTCGAGAAACTTGTTGGCGAAGAATCGATAAGGAGCCTATGGCGAAAACCTCATCATGATCTATGTGGCTGGCGTCTGGAGTTTAGACTGAAACGCGCAATTTCAAACCTCCTGCCCGATATGGCAGTTTCATGGGAAACAGTTAAATCTGAACGCCTGGCCAAAATATGCAAATCCCTCGACAATGACTTCGTTGCCGATCACCTTGCAGACACCTATCGGGACGTGAAGTTCACGCTCGCTCTTTTCCGTTTATACGAAAGGAGCGGAGACAAGGAATCTACATTCCAAGATGACTGAATGAAGCGGGTGTCGCTGACGCGGGCTTTATCGAAAGATAACTAGGCAATTCACGGTGTTTTTTACACCTGCATGACTTCGGCTTCTTTCTTGCGCGAGAGCTCTTCCATGCGGCGGATTTCTTCGTCGGTCATCTTCTGAACTTCTTCGAGGGCGCGCTTCTCCTCGTCCTCGCTGACCTTCTTGTCCTTGGCGAGCTTCTTGAGGGCGTCGTTGCCGTCGCGGCGGACGTTGCGGACAGCGGTACGGTGCTCCTCGAGCACCTTGTTCAGGTGCTTGCAGACGTCGCGGCGGCGCTCCTCGGTCATGGGCGGAACAGGCACGCGGATGACCTTGCCGTCGGACTGGGGATTGAAGCCGAGGTCGGAGGCCTGGATGGCTTTTTCGATTTCTTTCAGGATTGTTGGGTCCCAGGGCGCAATGAGGATGGTTTGCGCATCGGAGGTAGAGACCTGCGCCAGTTGGTTGATGGGCGTGTGCGTGCCGTAGTAGTCCACCTTGATCTGGTCGAGCATGTGGACGCTGGCGCGGCCCGTGCGCGTGGAGGCCAGGCTGGCCTGGAAGGTGGCCACAGCCCCGTCCATCCGCCGCTTGAGGTCGCCGTAAAGTCCCTTGGTTGCTGGATTGCCTTCCATGAACGATGCCATCATCTTCCCCCGCAAGTGGCGTGGTGCCAACGGCTATTCTACAACCCGTGACGGCGCGGGTAGAAGTGCGTATGGGCTCAGGCCACGACCGTCAGCCCCATAGACGCCGCCTGCTCGTGCGCGTGGTAGCTGGAGCGCACCAGCGGACCCGACTCAACGTGGCGGAAGCCTATCCTGAGCGCCTCTGTCTTCAGTTCCGCGAATTCGCGCGGCGTGTAGAGGCGGGCCATGGGCAGGTGGTCGCGCGAGGGGCGCAGATATTGGCCGATCGTCAGTATGTCGCAGTGGACCGCGGCCAGGTCGCGGAAGACCTGGAGCAACTCAGCCGTCTCCTCGCCCAGGCCCACCATCACGCCGGACTTGGTGATTCCCGCGGGCCGCAGCTCTTTGGAGTAGCGCAGCAGTTCCAGTGATCGTTCGTAGCGCGCGCCGCTGCGAACGACGCGATAGAGGCGCGGGACGGATTCAGTATTGTGGTTGAGGACTTCGGGACGGGCCTCGACCACGGTGCGAATCGCTTCCTGGTTGCCCTGAAAGTCGGGGATGAGCACCTCGACGCGGCAGCCGGGCGCCTGGCGGCGAACCTCCGCGATGACCAGGGCAAAGGCTCGCGCGCCGCCGAGCAGATCGTCGTCGCGATTCACACTTGTGATGACGGCATGTTGTAAGCCCAGAACGGCCACTGCCTCCGCGACTCTCCGTGGTTCATCGAAGTCGATCGGTTCGGGACGGCCCTTGGGTACGGCGCAAAATCCGCAGCGGCGGGTGCAGAGGTTGCCCAGCATCATGAAGGTCGCTGTCTTGTGGTGCCAGCACTCGCCGATGTTGGGGCAGTGCGCGCTTTCGCAGACCGTATTGAGATCCAGCGATCGCGCCAGCCGCTTCAGATCGTGGTAGTTCTCGCCAACGGGCGCGCGCGCCTTGAGCCACTCGGGCTTGGGCGCCGGAATCTTGCGCGCCGACTCGATCTGGACCAGTTCCATCACGCTTTCATTGTACCGGTAGCGGAATGCGGCAATGCTGCCAGAGGGCATGAGCGCGGGGCGTCGCTGCGGAGAGAATCTCCCTGAACGACTCGATCCTCGCCGCAGAAGCCGAATCAGGAAACTAGTTGAATACGTTCCTATCTTGGTACATCTCCTTCATTCGATTGCCCTTTGCCGGGAGGACTGCTAGTGGAAAAGTAGTACATTCATGTTGGAGATCTGTGAGAACCCCGCGAGGTTCTTCATCGGTCTGGGAGGTCAATTATGGCAAACTCAGTGGCTAGCGAATCGGGCATCCAGCAATTGGTTCGCAAGGCTCTTCTGCGCTCCATCGATGAGCTTTCCGATCTCGCTGAAGGCAACCGAAGCGAAGACTTGCGCGCATCCCTCGAAGGGCTCTCCGACAAGTTGACGAACAATCGCTTCAACTTGGCGGTGTTGGGCCAGACGAAGCGTGGCAAGAGTTCCTTTATCAATGCGCTGCTGGGCGAGCGGGTGCTGCCGACAGGCGTGCTGCCACTCACCTCCGTCATCACCAGGGTTACATACGGAACAAAACCCTCGGCGGAGATCCTCTATTGGACGGGTGAATCCGAGCAGATTGCCATCGAATCGCTCTATGAGTACATTACGGAGGCCGGCAACCCTGGGAATAAAAAGCAGGTTGCCTCTGCCGAGGTCTCGTATCCCTCGCCTTTCCTGGCCATGGGGATCGACCTCATCGATACGCCCGGAATCGGCTCCACGCAGCGGCACAACACCACGACGACTGAGGATTTTCTGACGGAAGTGGATGCCGGCATTGCAATTCTCTCCGTCGATCCGGCGATCACTGCCGTCGAGTCCGACTTTTTCCGGCGCGTTCGCCAGGAAGTGCCCAAGCTGCTCTTCGTCATCAACAAAACGGACATCGCTACGCGCGATGAAGTCGAATCGGTCGTCCAGTTTCTTGAGGATGAGCTGCGCAACCGTTCCGGGATCAAGAAGCCGGAGGTGTTTCCGCTCTCAGCGCGGCTGGCCATGCAGGAGCATGAGGAGATGGTGCTGAGCGAGCCCAGCGGCATGGATCGGCTGATGGCCCGTCTTAACCACTTTGCCGCCGAGGAAAAGGGCCAGGCGCTGTTTCAATCGGTGGCCATGGACTTGTTGCGGATTGCGGGCATACTGCGGTTTGCCGCCACGGTTGGGGAGCGCGCCCGGTTCATGAGCGGCGCGGAGATCGCCTCGAAGAGGAGCGCTCTCAAAGAGGCTTTGGCGCGAGCGGATCAGGAAATGAAAGACCTGCGCACTCTGCTGCGGCAGGACACCGCCATTCTGATGACGCGCGTCGAGAGCGATCTGAAGGATCATCTTGCCTCGGCTACCCCGCGTGTACACGCCCGGCTGGACAAACTCCGGAGCCAGCAGCCGAACAAGGACCGCAAACAGCTGGGCGCGCTGCTCGATCAGTTTATGGTCAGCGAGGTTGAAGCCGTCTTTGAGGACTGGCGCGTGCAGGAAGACGAGCGCATCCACATGGAGCTGGCGGCGTTGTCGCGCCGGTTTGTGGAGAGAACGAACGCCGTGCTGAGACGCCTGCAAAACGCCGCTGGAAATTTGTTCGATGTTCCAGTCGCGCCTGTGGCCGTTGTCTCCTCCCTGTCGGTGGATAGCCGGCTGCGCTACCGCACAAATCCCGTGTTTCAAAACGGGCTGGACAAGCTTATCTTTGTCCTGCCGAAATCCCTCATGCATCGGGCTATCTTTGGCCGTATGCTGTCGTGCATCGACGGGGAGCTGAGCCGCAACGCGGAGCGGATTCGGGAAGACTATCTACAGCGGCTGGAAAGATCGGTTGCTACCTTCGAAAAGGAACTCAAGACATCGGTTTCGATGGTCTCCGACAATCTCCGGTTTGTGCTGGAACCGCGGCCCGCGGACGCGAAGTCTTCGGGGGCGGTTGTCTCGAAGCTTGCTCCGATCATCTCCCAGTGCGTTGCATTGGGCTAAATCGACTGGCGCGACCAGCTCACAGTGTAAAAAGGCACGCCTTTATTGGCCGTGCCTTTTTCTATTGCAATATGCGGCAGTTCCTGATTCCTGACCATAGTCAGATGACTATGGTCAGGTGTATACTAAACGAGCGAGGAGACCATGCGGACCATTGCGGCAGGCGAGTTCAAGGCCAAGTGTCTTGGGGTGATGACGGAGATTAACGCCACCGGCCAGCCCGTGCTGGTGACCAAGCGGGGTAAACCATTCGCAAGGATTTTGCCTCCAGAGGAGCCTGTGGCGAAGGAGAGCCCAGAGTCGATCTTTGGCTTCATGCGAGGGATGGGGATTATTACAGGAGACATCGTTTCATCTGAGTTTAGCGACGAGGAATGGGAGCGGATGTTCAATGAGAAATGGGATCGATTTGAGCAAGGAACGTCGCGGTGATCTTGCTCGACACCCATGTCGTGATTTGGCTTGCGCTTGCGCCGGAGTTGATTTCCCCAGCAGCAACCTCGGCGATCGCCAAAGCAGAATTGGCTGGCGTGCTTCCGGGGATATCTGTCATTACGCTCTATGAAGTGGCAAACACGATTCGACGCGGTCGAATCCAGCTAGTCGTTCCTCCCCAGATATTTCTAAATGGCATAATGAGCCGATTCAGCGTATTCCCGGTCTCCGAGGCAATAGCTCTGCGAGCTGCGGGATTGGCCGCGCCCTTTCACGGTGACCCGATGGACCGGTTGATTGCCGCAACCGCCATCATTGAGAAGAGCACGCTGATCACGGCCGACAGCGAGATTCGTGCGGCTGGAGTCTGCAAAGTGCTCTGGTAATTCCTACCGCAGCCGTTCCCGCACTTCGGGGCGCACCAGATACAGAAAAAACACCAGATTCAGCAGTCCCTGCACCAAGGCGGCACCCTGATGTTGGCTCGTGAAGATCCATAGGTTATAGGCAACCAGCAGGAAGACCGCGCCTAGCGCCATGGCCCAGGCCCAGCGCAGCTGTAGCAGCAGCCCGGCGCTGGCGGTCATGAAGCCTGCCGCAAACACGAGAAACAGCGGCGGGTAATGCTGCCCGCTCACCACACCCAGAACGATGACCGCAGCCAGCACGAGCAGGTAAAGGCAGATGGCCGCGAGACCGGGGAGCGGCAGCAGGTTCCGCTGAGGCGGTTGTGCCTGGCTGTTCTGGGCTTCGCTGGTTTCGGGGTCGGTCATAGCGTGCGTAGATAGGCCAGCAGATCGCTGAGCTGGTCGTCGGTTAGTTGCGTGGCGGGCATGTTATTCCGCCCGTGCACGATCACGTAGGTCAGGCGTTCGTCGGTGGGCGGCGCACCGGAGGGCATGGCCTGGATCTTGGTAAGCGCCTGTAACCCCGGCCCATTCAGAGGATGTGTCGTGGTGGGGTTGTGGCACCTGGCACACTTCAGGTGAAATTCCTGTGCGCCGCGTGCCTCTTCGATTGTCCACAGCGCCTCCGGCTTTGACGGCGGCAACGAGCGGCAGCCAGCCAGAGCCGCCATTCCGGCAAGGGCAATAGCAGGGGTCAAAACGCACAGAGGAGCAGCTAAGGAACGGACGCGCATCTGCCTCTGATGATACAGGCTTACTCCGCCGCTGCGATGGCCTCGGCAATGCGGTCGATGGCCTGGACTTCAGCTTCGCTTCCCGGCCGCCGGCCATTCACCAGGATCGAAAACGCCAGCGTCTTGCCGCTCGCCGCGGTCAGGTAGCCGGAGAGCGCGTTCACCTCGTTGGACGTGCCCGATTTGGCCCATAGGTGGCCCTTCAAGGCAGAGCTTTTGAATCGCCCTGCCAGGGTGCCGTCCACACCGGCCACGGGGAGCGTATCGCGCCAGGCCGCTCCCCATGACTGCCGCGAAGCATAGGCCAGGAGCTTCGTAAAGGCGCGCGGTGTCATGAGGTCGTCCCGGCTCAGGCCGGACCCGTCGTAGAGGAAGAAGTCAGCGTTATCGACGCCGGCGCCGGCAAGAAACTGCCGCACCACACGCGCACCTTGCGCGAAGCTGCCGTCCGTTCCATGGACCTTGCCCAGTAGCCGCAGCAGCAACTCCGCGTGCAGGTTTTGGCTCGTCTTATCGATCACCGTTACATCTTCAGCCACGGGTACGGAGACGTGCGTAGCCAGCACTCTGCGGCCATCGAGCGGCGCAACTACTGTGGGTAGCTCGGCCCGGCTCAACTTGAGCGGTTGCCCACGCTCGTCGCTAAAATCGCCCGCTCCGATTGAGACTTTGTGCCGGGAGGCAGCAGAACCGGTGACGGTAACACCGCGCTTCAGGAGTGCATCTTTGAAGGCCGCTGCCGTGAACTCTGCCGGATCATCGACGGCCAGTGATGCATGCATCCCCTCGGCCGGCGCCGTGCCCCAGGCACGCACCAGCATCGAGCCGGGTTTGCGCTCCAGACCGGGTTGCCCAACCTGGCCCGCGGCCGCAGCGGTCATCGTGTTGTCCAGCGTGTAGAAGTCCATATTCGGAGTCCACTCGGCCTCCGTCGGAGCCGGTCCCACCGCGCTCGTGCCAGCCGTGCCAGCCCCTTCCGTGCCCGAGGAAGTTTGAGGCGGCGTTGCTGGTGTGGCGGACGGGCTTGGTAGGGCCGTGATCGTCAGCTCTACCGTGTTCTCGTTGAAACTGAGAGCGGAGACTGCCGTGCCGTAGCTCCATTGCAGGTCGTCCCATCCCCATCCTCGCCCATAAGGCTCATCGAGAAAGAAGCTGTCGTCGCCTACCACGCTGCCGTCCACCGTCCGCACCCCGGCTTGCTCTACCTGTTCAGCCAGTAGATCGAGCGGGTCCATCGCCTTGGGCGGTGCCTCAGGCTGGCCCGCTGCCGGTGAAGCGGCCGCTGGGCTTGGGGTTGCTGCGGCCGACGATGGCGAAGTGTACGGATAGCGCCGCGCACTCAGCGTGGGATCGCCGGCGCCCAGCAGAATCAGGTCACCATGCAAGACGCCTGCGCTGTCCACATCGCCGCCGGCTACCACATTCGTGGTCCAGGTCAACGTGTCCACCGGCAACAGAGCATAGGCCGCGGCCGTAGTGGCCAGCTTGGCGTTCGATGCGGGTGTCAGCAGCTGCTCCTCGTTCAACCCATAGAGAGGCTGCCCATCCAGCGTCGTAACGCTGATGCCAAACTCGGCATGGCCCAGCGCGGGATCGGCCAGAATCGCGTTGATGCGGTCGGCCAGTGGGCCCTTGGCCGCGTGCGTCGCGGAATGCGCCCTCGCTGGTGCGACTACCCCGCCGCCCTCCGCCGGGGTTTGCGCAAACAGCCCAGCCGATGGAATCAGAATCGTCGCCGTAAGCGTCAGAATTCGCCGTAAAACCATCATGCCCGGAGTGTAGCAGGAGGCAAGTGAGGTGCGGCGTACCATTTAAGCATGGCGTTCATTCTGTGCGTTCTGAAGGAAAGGGGTTTGCATTTGGAATTGCAAGCGAACTCGATGCAATGAAGACCTTAAAGAGGACGATTGCGGACTGGCGATTGCGCACCCGCGCACTCGAACTGGGTCGGCGCACGCTGGTGATGGGCGTGGTCAATATCACGGCGGATTCGTTTAGTGACGGCGGGCTTTTCGTCGATCCTGAGGCGGCTGTGGCGCACGCGCTGGAACTGCTGGACGAGGGCGCCGACATTCTCGATCTGGGCGCGGAGAGCACGCGGCCGGGTTCGCGGGCGGGCGGCGCATCGGACACTGCGTCTGCCCCGGCGGTCAGCGCCGACGAAGAGCAGTTGCGGCTGCTGCCGGTGCTCGCAGGGATACTAGCTGCCCGGCCGGAAGCGATTGTTTCTGTGGATACCTATAAAGCCGCGACGGCGCGTGCAGTCCTTGCGGCCGGTGCCGAGATCGTGAATGACGTCAGCGGCTTCGAGTGGGATACGGAGATGGCAGCCGTCTGCGCCGAGGCTGGCTGCGGCGGCGTCGTGATGCATACGCGCGGTCGGCCCGATGCCTGGCGCACTCAGCTGCAACTGGCACCCGATGAACTGCTCGCCACGGTGCGCGGCGGTCTAGCGGCAAGCCTGGCCACTGCTGCGCGGGCGGGCGTTGCGCCTGAGTCGATTGTGCTCGATCCGGGATACGGATTCGGCAAACGCTTCGATGAAAACTATGCGATGCTGGCGCGCCAGGCGGAGCTGCTCGCGCTGGGCCGCCCGCTGCTGGCTGGGGTGAGCCGCAAGTCATTCCTGGGCCGCACGCTCGCGCCGCTTTACGGCGGACAGAGCGCTGCGGTTGAGGCTCGCGAGACGGCCAGCATTGCCGCGCTGGTTACTGCTATTCTTCACGGAGCTTCGATTGTGCGGGTTCATGCTGTCCGGCCAGCGGTTGAAGCGGCGCTCATCGCGGATGCCGTGTTAATGGCGCGGACCGAGTAGCTCCCACCCGGTCAATTCGGATTTCGAGAGCGGCTGGAATTATCCGCTAAACTTTGAAAATAAATTAAAGAAGTGGGAAGTATTAAAGATATCTTTCGACAATTTATTGACATTCCCGCTACTGCCCCAGTGTCATACTCAATTGCGGGCAGACAAATCCTTGCATAAGGATGCGGGGCTGGCAAACAGGGTTCTCCTCTCATGCTAAAGCTCAAACATCTTCGCCATCCTCTCCGCACGGCAAGCGTAGCCAGCGCTCTGGTGCGCACTCACCTTCATATCCGCAGTTCCGCGGAACGCAGCCGGCAATACTACCGAGGAGACTCTCGCTACGCGCTCGATAATGTGGATCGGGGATTTATTTCGCGCTCTCGCGAATCCGGGATCGGAGATCGCGAGGATGACACCGCTCTGTTGCAATGAATCTGCGCCGCATACAACAAAGCCACGGAGCGACAGGACGTTCAACCGGCGGCCTACCAAGCCACTGCATGGTGGCAAGCGGTGCGGGCAAGAAATTTGGGACCGGTCATGCACGCCTTACGGACAAATAACATCGATGCTCTTCGGGGCATCTACCGTAATTTCTTTCGCAACTCCAGCTCCGCGGGCTTGGTGGAGTTGCCGTACGGTATGGCCAAAGCATATTTTGGCAGAAGGATCAATGATCTAAACCGTCGCTTCTATCTCGGCGATACGCTTCATCGAACCGATTACTGGATCGAACAAACAGGCAACCGTTTTACACTGGACGATCTCGCCGGGCCCGATACCGGCAATCCGTTCGGCGTCGCGATCGATGGAATCCTGGTACGAGCCGGGTCTCCGTACCAACACTATTGCGCACAGCGCATCAGCAGCCTGCTGCCGGCGGGATCATCCGCTGTGGCGGAAATTGGCGGCGGCTTCGGCGGCATGGCTTACTATCTTCTACGGAACCATCCTAACTTGACCTATCTCGATTTCGATCTTCCCGAAAGCATAGCGCTTGCGACTTACTACCTTATGCGTTCCTTACCTTCTCTGACATTTCTTCTCTACGGGGAAGAAGAACTGAGCAACGAAACGATGCGCCAAGTAGATGTTGTATTGATGCCTCTTTTTGAATTACCGAAGCTGAAAAACAAAAGTATTCATATCAGTTTCAGCTCTCATGCAATCTCCGATCTCCCCAGCGAATCAATGATTGAATATCTGGAGATCCTATCTCGCTGCACAGACAGGCATTTTCTTTACATGGGGACCGAGCACGCGGCTCCAACGCTTTCCAATCTAATCGAAGAGAACCATTTTAATTTTCATGTTGTTGAGACAGTCAATACGGATTGGAATCGATACAAGTACGCGAAGGCAGTAGAAGTGGAACGCCTGTATCGAACAGGAAACTGAGAGTTAACGCATCGAAGCATCTGCGCTAGAGAGGCCGATTGCATGTTGCTTGCACGACAAACCGGCAAGGCCATCAGGAGTCTTCTTTTAGGAGACACCGATCTGCCGCAGGAGTTTACTATCGGCCTGAACGAGCCGCAGACGCTCACGACGGTTTGGCTGCATGGGATGGGTGGACCGATCGATGTCACTCAGCGATACACGACTGCGTGCTGCGCGCCATTGATCCTTGGCGTGGCTCTGGATTCAGATCAGGTTCCCACCCAAATTACAAGCAACGGTCCAACGGCCAACAAGCTTTCGCTGCAATTCCGCGAGCGTGCAGGAGAAAAGCGACTGCTCGGCGAGATCGGTATCGGCTTGAAGAAATCCATTTCATTTGCTAACTCGCAGCTTCTTTTATTCAATGTGAAATCAGCCTTTAACTCTTGCCTGCCAACCATTCGACTCTATGGCCACTATCTGCTTCAGGCCTGGTCGGAATGGCGCCGTGTCGATACTGCCGGAATGAAGATGTCTTCGCTCGAAATGCGTGCGGCGATCATTACCTTCATTCGCCCGCATCCGCTGATGCTGGTCAGCATTTCTGGCGAGGACGGCGGAAATATCTTCCCCATGAACCTCATGGGCGAATTAGGGCACGGTTACGTTGCCTTTGCATTGAAAGATTCGCGGAAGGCCGCGCATCTCGTTGCTGGCGCTGGCCGTTTGGCAATCAGCAATGTACCGTTGCCGCTTTGTCCCATCGCATTTGCAATGGCAATCAATCACACTCGGAAATCTATCGAATGGAATCAACTCCCTTTTGGAGTTAGAAATTCATCCGAGCTCAATATTCCAGTTCCTGTTCTCGCGCCGAGAGTGCGAGAGCTGGAGGTTGAGAAAGTCTTCAAGCTAGGCAGCCATAACTTATTTCTCGCACAAATTATCAATGACGAGCGCCTCAATGATTCGCCCCAGGTTAATATCATTCACGGCTTTTACCAGTACTGGCGTCTGCGCGGCGATTCCGTGAACCTGCGCGCTTCGATTGCCGAAGATGCGAGGAACAAGGGAAAATCGTCATAGTGCACGTTGAAATCGTAACCCGCTTTTGAGGGAATACTTAGATTCGGAAAACTTAGAGTGTGCCGCCCGCCTTCTCGAATTGCCCGGAGACGAACTGCGGCCGAAGCTTATTCATCTGCATTTGAAACCGCGATGCCGGCGCGGGGCCTATGAAATAAATACAAGATTGGCGAAGAGAACTCCAGCGATCCATCGTTAAGCAATGCATGACAGGTACATTTCAAGCCTACCGGTATCGAACGGCCGCGCGTGTTGACTGAACCAAACCCAGGGCGCTGAATTACCTCTCACTTCCCCCTGCAACTGAGAGCGTCGGAGCTTCAGAGCAGGCCATCCCCCACGCACTGCCAACCTCTCACTTGGAGAATGAACATGACTCAGATTCGAAGCACCTGGACGTTACCCGCTCCCCCACCCCTGACCGGCCTGTTGACGGCGGCCGAATGGTCGGGAGCTGTAAAAATGGCGATCCCCAGCGGATCGCTGCTGGCCCAGAACGACGCCACCCACCTCTACATTGGCATCGACGTAACCTCAGAGACTGGCACGGCCAACCCCAACGACTACTTCTACTTTTATGTGGATGTCAACGACAACGGGGTCATCGACCCGAACCGCGACCTGCTGTTTTCAACGATTACGGGCAATCAGAACCGGCTGTACAAGTTCTACCTGCTCGGGCCAAACACAAACACCGGGGTGAACCCATCCCAGGTGATCCCCTCGCTTTTGAAAAGCGGCTTTGGGCCGTCGCTGGACTCGGCGACCCCGCATCGGCAGTGGCAGATCTCGTTTGCCCTGTCGGATCTCAACATTGGTCCCATCGATCCGGCCGGTCCGTCTCCCGTTGTCGATTTCGGCGTGGTGACTGGCACCGTCGGCGGGTCGTCGAGCGATTCGCCGCCCAACGCGGGCGGCAACTTCTCCGACCTCAACTCGATCGTGCTGGCCTGTGCGCCGAACGGCACGCCTGCCGCCGGGGTTGGCCCGGTGATTGCGACGATAGGCCTGATCGGCACCGGCGACATTGCGTCAGACGGCTACGCCACGATCACCGCGCCTTACTACCTCAACCCCGACCATGCGGCCTTTTGCGGCACGCTGAACTTCATTGGCAACGTGGCCAGCTTGAACGCCTTATGGGATGGGGGATTGCCGGGCGCGGCGAAAAAGTACAAGGTAATGCACCGCTATGGCGCCACCCTGGCCGCTGCGAATGCTGCTACCTTTAGCCCCATTCTTCAGGCCTGGTCGAACTACGAGATTGTGGGCCCCCTCGACGTCTGGCAATCATTCGGTCCGGATGCGAGCGGCTTCTATACGTTCGTCAATCCCGGCACGCCGTACACCATCCAGAACCTGCTATTCCAGTGGACCACGTCCTCTGAGCCGGACGGCGTGCATCAATTCCAGATCAACTTCTTCAACTCCTCCAACGTTGCGGTCGCGCTGCCGCCTGGCGTCACCTCGCCGATATTGACGCTGGCGCTGGACAACCAGCCGCCGACTGTCGATTTGATCAACATTCTGCATGGCGGAGCTGTGGTGCCGCCGTGCGCCATCGTCAACCTGACTTCGGCCACCGATGGGGTTCAACTTCAGTTTGAAGCCTACGATCCCGAAGGCGATCTTCTCAGCATGGCGTTGACCGCGCAGTGGGGTCACGGGAATACGCCCCCGTCTCCCCCCTCTCCACCCTATCCGTCAGGCATCTACAGCGACAATTACAGTGCGCACGCCAGCGCTTCGCACATCTGGCAAGGTGTAACGAGCCTGACCGAGCCGCCATCCTTAGCCGGCTGGGTTCCTCCCGTCACCTGCGCCTATCTGTTCCAGATCGAGGCTACAACGCGCTCGACGAACGGATACAGCTACCCAATCATCTACGCCACCGACTTCCAGACGGTGACGTTGATCAAGCCCGGCTCGCCGGTGATCACAGCCATCAAGGAGAAGGCCCTGGCACCGCCGGTCGGACTCAAGCTGCCATCGTAGCCGGGCGAAGTTGTCTGATTGATTAGTACGCGGCTGCTTGAAGAACAAACTCGAAGCAAGCTGGCAATTCCATTCCCAGCCGCGTCCGGAATCACCCGGACGCGGCTGGGTTGTGGTGCGCCTGTTGAAAGGAGAATTGACAGTCGAGGTTTGTGCTATCCCACCCTTCCGCGATAAAACTGCGGAAGGATGGGGCACCCACTTTTCTAGGGGATGGTTAGATTCTGAAAAACTTAGGACGCACCCGCCCGGAAAGTCAGATTTCCGTTCGAGTAGCCGGGCGCAAGCCGAAGGCGATTCGCTTGCGCGCCACGAATCCCACTCTCAGCAGCGCGGTTGCCATAAGGACAAACGAGGATGGCTCGGGTACAGGGGAATCCTCGGGGTTCAGCTGGATGTCGGTGAAGGCGGCATCTTCGTCGGTCTCGTTCGCCTGCGCGTAAAACGTAAGTACGTCGGATCCGCCATCGTAGGTGAATGTATCGCTATAACCCACCCAATTTGGGTTGTTGTCCAGAATGGATAACCATTGCTGCCCGTCGATACCGGCTCCGGCACCCGCGGTTGTTGAGCTGCCGCAGCAGGTATAGTAGCTCTTCATGTCCCATGTGAGTTCATAGGTAGTCCCGGTCACGAGCCCGGAGATCGTCTGGGTCATCGTCACAAGGACGTCGGGGCCATCATTCAGAACGGCGCAACTCGGCTCAGTTCCACAACTGGTCGTCACCTGGTTGTAGCCCGGCGTGTTGAAGGGAGTGGGCGAGGCCGTCCAACCGGTGGATGATCCGCCCGTGAAGCTTCCGTTGGTTATTAAATCGGCCTTTGCCAGGGAGGGAAGCGCAAAGAATAGGACAGAGAGAGCCAGACATTTCTTGAACAATGAGACCTCCGCATCGAAACTTTCTGAAACTTCCGTAACAGATTATTGGGTGAAAAAAGATTACCACAGTCAGATCCTGACTTTCCACAGCGGGGTTTATTTTTGCGCATTTTCTCAGCTGGCCGTCGTTTGGACGGTTGGCCCACAGGTCTGAAAATCCAGACCTGGGCCACCAGCCTCAAGGAGAGGGAACGGGCGGCGGGGATCCCAGTTTGATCTTGACCGTGCTCTCGTCGTTACCCCGAATCGGCCACCAAGTAAGACTTTGGTCGTTGTCCTCTCGGATAAACCCGTAGATCGCACGAAAGGCTAATGCTGTCTTATTATCATTCCCCTCGCCTTGCGGGTTGTAGCGTTTAGCCGCTCTGTAGTCATCGAACATCCATACTACGAGCGCTTGGTTTTTTGCATAAGTTCTTCCAAGACTGCAATTGAGGGTCAGGAGTTTGTCTTGAGTGATGTCTCTGGGGGCCAAACTTATTTGAAGAATCACAGCTCGCCGGCTCTCGTTTCGATCCTGCTGCGCTATGCGGAATTTCGGGGGTGTCTCTCTCAAGTAGGAATCACATGAGTTCGACCTTAAATCAGTTGCATGCAGACTTCCGGTTAATACCATGGGAGCGACAAGGAGAACCGCTATTGTTCCGCCTAATCTCGACATACTTGTTTCCTCCCAAGACGCCTCATCCATCGATCAGTTGCAACCGTGTTTAGCTGGTTCGGGTTTAGCCCACGACGGGCAGGCCGGCCAGGGCCATGGCGATTTCCTCGGCGGGATAGTCGTAGTTCTCCAGCTTGCCGGCCTGGTAGGCGATGTAGGACTGCATGTCGAAATGGCCGTGGCCGCTGAGGCCGAAGAGGATGGTCTTCTGCTCTCCGTCCCGCTTGGCAATGAGGGCTTCGCGGATGGCGGCGGCGATGGCGTGGTTGGATTCCGGGGCGGGAATGATGCCCTCGGCGCGGGCAAATTGAATGCCGGCGGAGAAAGCGTCGAGCTGCTGCACCGATGTGGCTTCAATCAATCCAAGGTCCATGACATGCGAGACCAGCGGGGCCATGCCGTGGTAGCGCAATCCGCCGGCATGAATGCCCGGAGGCATGAAGTTGCTGCCCAGCGTGTGCATCTTGACCAGCGGGGTGAGATGGCCGGTATCGCCAAAGTCATAGGCGAATTTGCCTTTGGTGAGGGTGGGGCAGGCGGACGGCTCTACGGCAACGATGCGGGCGTGGCTCTGGCCGTTGAGGTTGCGGCCGATGTAGGGCATCGTCAGTCCACCAAAGTTCGATCCGCCGCCGGCACAGCCGAGGATGACGTCGGGTTCAGCGTCGGCCAGTGCCATCTGCTCGATGGTTTCGAGGCCGATGACGGTCTGGTGGAGCAGGACGTGATTCAACACGCTGCCCAGAGCGTATTTGGTGTTGGGGTCTTTTGCGGCCACTTCAACAGCCTCTGAAATTGCAATTCCCAGTGACCCGTTGGAGTCTGGATGCTCGCGCAGAATGGCGCGGCCCGCGTCCGTCTCGATGCTGGGGCTGGCGGTGACTGTGGCGCCGAAGGTTTCCATCATGGCGCGGCGGTAGGGCTTCTGGTCATAGCTGACGCGGACCATGTAGACCTTGCACTCGAGGCCGAAGAAGGCGCAGGCCATGGCCAGCGACGAGCCCCACTGGCCGGCTCCTGTCTCAGTGGAAAGCCGTTTGGTGCCTTCCATTTTGTTGTAGTAGGCCTGCGGAACGGCTGTGTTGGGCTTGTGCGAGCCAGCGGGGCTGACGCCCTCGTATTTGTAGTAGATGTGAGCGGGCGTATCCAGAGACTGCTCGAGGCGGCGGGCGCGATAAAGCGGCGCGGGACGCCACTGCGCATAGATCTGACGCACCTCGCCGGGAATCTCAATCTCGCGTTCGGTGCTGACTTCCTGAAGAATCAGGGCCATGGGAAACAGGGGGGCCAGGTCGGCGGGGCCAATGGGCTGGAGCGTGCCCGGATGCAGCGGCGGCGCCATGGGCTTGGGCAGGTCGGCGACGATGTTGTACCAGGCTTGTGGAATGCGAGATTGAGGGAGGTTGTACTGGACGGTTTCCATGCCGGGAATTGTACCAGCGGCGATGGGTTTATGGCCGTGACGGGCGTTCCAAGCTGCAAAGGCCAGCCCGGGGCGCTTGCACAGGGCGCGCGGCGCTGCTCGTTGTGGTCCACTTTGAGCAGACGTCGGCCCCAGGTGTTTCTAGGATGATGCGTAGGAAGTGACGATGCGGTCGTTTCAATGGCCGGCATAGCTTCCTGCAAAGCCCGGAAAGACTGAGTGTCCCATGGCCGCGATCGAGATTCTACAAGAAGCCAGGAAGCTCCAGAACGTGAGTGACAGTCTTGGTGTGCTGGCGGGGCAATATGCTCCCATCTCGGAAGCACTTACCCTTCTCTCAGACAATGTTCGCGACTCCGCTATCTTGCTGGAGGTTCTGGTCACACTGAAGCTGGGATCGCTCCCCGAGTACGATCGGGAAATCAATTGATTGCAGGGACCGGGGTTGATGATCTCGAATCGGTCTGAAAGTCTTGCTTAGGCGGCTACGCCTCAAGGTCCGATTGACAAAAACCACTTTACTTATCGCTCAAAGAGGAGAGCCGTTATGAAAAAGAAGAGCCGACTAGAAATAGCAAGAGAGATTATCGCCAGTGTGAAAAAGGAGATGGACAAGCCGCGGCTGACGGAGTCCGTCCGCAACGGCGAGAGCAGTCTGAGCACGCCAGCCGTCAACGTGCCCGCTGCGCGTTAGGTTTCATGGGTTAGCTTCCAGCTCCTTCTTCCCTGCCTTCGGTTCTCTGACTCCCCAGGGGAAGCGGGTGACGCAGAATGCGATAGAGGACGTGGCGACGCAGCGGATGGCCTTCCGGAAGGCTGGGGTGGTCGAAATCGTCTGCCGGATCGTGGACCATGCCGAGTTTTTCCATCACGCGGCGGGAGCGCAGGTTTTGCGGGACGGTGAACGAGACGAGGCTGGGGAGTGAAAGCGTGTCAAAGGCGTAATGAGCCACGGCGCGCGCACCTTCGGTGGCCAGGCCTCGGCCCCAATAGTCGAAGGCGAGCCGCCAGGCAATTTCAACAGCGGGCATGAAGGGTGCATCGAAAGAAGGAGTATAGAGGCCGATGTAGCCGATGAAGGCCTTGTTCTCGATGAGCTCGGCGGCGAAAGGGCCGAAGCCATGTCGATCGAAGTGCTGCTCGATGCGGGTAACCAGATCGCCGGCGGCTTGCGGGGTGAGCAGGCTGGGCATGAATTCCATGACACGCGGGTCGGCGTTGAGAGCCTGGAAGGGTTCGCGGTCAGAGTCACGCCAGCGGCGGAGAAGAAGACGGCCGGTTGTGATGGTTTGCGCCATGAAGGAAGGCTAGCATTCCGCAGGCCCTATTCGGCAGGCCCAGGACAGGCTGGTGATGCCCACGCGATTAGCCAGCAGCTGAAACGCAGGTCCCCTTTCGGCCTTGCTCAGGGCAGGCTTTCGACTAGGTTTGGCGCAGGAAACGCGCCAAGCTTCGCTCAGGATGACAGCTTGTTTTTGCTGCGAACTTTGGAGACAGGATGTTAGTTGACAGGGTCTTTCTGGCGCGTGGCTTTCACAGCCGAAAGGATTCCCAAGCCTATCATCACAATCGCGCCCGCGAAAATCCAATGCTGGGGCACATGCATGAGGTGCGCCGCGTAAGCCAGACCAGCTATGAGAACTGCGTATCCCGCAGCATAAATTCCAAATGACATAGGATCTCCTTTTCTAAGCAGCCGTCTCGCCGCCGATCACTTCCATCCGTGATGTTGGCCGGCGGAAATGGGTTGCCTTGTAGCATCAGAGCGTGCGGAGGCATCGATCCGCGCACAGAGATAGCATGGCATCGCGCGCGGCAAAGGTCTGTGCGGTTTAGACCATCGCGAAATCGGCAATTTGGATTGGTCTATCTTTTCAACCGGGCGCGCAGGGAGCCTGTGCCGGCGTGGGAGAGTGAGCACATTGAGGATTGGTCGCACTTGTAATGGACGCCCACTGGGTAATCCATCCATCGGGGGTCGGAGATATCTCCGTTCGACCTGTCGAAGAAGAAGGTTTTTCCATCGCGGGTTTGGATAATTCCACGGAAGGCATCAAAGTCGACGATCTCGTCGTCTCCTTCGATGGAGAAAGGCAGGAGCTTGGGCGGGGGCATCCCAACGATCTTCTTGCGGGCGGCGGTGGTTGCAGAGGATGGGTGTCCTGGGTGCCCTGGGCTGGCCTGGGCTACCTCGGTTCCCTGTGCCCCCTCCTGCTTCGGCTTCAGAGCTTCATCCTGCTCGGCAACGGGGGGGAAATCGGGGGTAAAGCTCCAGGAAGCTGCGCTGGCAAAGGCCTTCTCCGAGCATGGGATTTCGCCTTGAGACTCGATGGCTGAAGGCTGTCCATTCGGCCCGATTTGATTCTGGAAAACATCTTTGCCTAGCTCTCGCTCCGCTTCCTGAGCAGCGAGGAGATCTTCGGCTGCTTTGGCCGACGGGTTTCCAGCGGCATCGCCCGCATCCGTCTTGGTGGCGTCGGGATCGGAATCGGATGCATCGAGAGCCGGCGTGCCGGCGGCGTCGTATTTCAAGACGATGTCCCTGGAGCACAAGACAAAGCCCTGGGCGTCTTGCAGGTGGATTTCGATGGAAAGAGGACGCGGCGGATGGGCGACTGCGAACGCAAACCCAGCCAGTCGGCTCGGATCGCTGGGCTCGAAGGTGAGGTGGTATTCAACCTTTTTCTCCCATTTGGTGAAGAGATGACCCTTCAAGCCGGTGCCGGTGGAGGTGACCTGCCCTAAATCCGATGGACCAGCCGGGCCCGCCATGCGCCAGGTAACCATTGCGACGATGATTCCGAAGAGAAGTCCGAGGACCACGCCCGCGGTGATGTAAATGTTGGTTGGGTTCTGGGAGAACTTCCGAGCGGGTTCACTGGGCGGCGTAGGCACCGATCCCCGAGGCGCTGCGGGTCCTTGCGGGGGATTTTGGCCTTGTGCGACCCCCTCCGGGGCGTTATAGGTCGGAAGGTGCAAGTTGAAGTTGGCAAAATCGCTGGGGGGCTCCGGAGGTGGCGCCATGATTGCGTAGCGGGGACGCTCCGGGTCCTCTTCCGCTTTCTCCTCTGATTCTTCGGCTACGGGATCTTGCGGAGCTGTCTTTACAGGAGAAGCTTTGGGAGGGGCGAGGCCTGGCAGAACAATTTCATAGCGGAGAAGCTCCGGCTTCTCTGCGGATTTCTCGCCTTTGGAATCTTGGGGGCCATCCTTTGCGGGAGTGCCTTTGGGGGGGGCGGGGGCCGGTTCACCGATTGCGTTGCGGGGAGGCCCCGGTTTCTCCTCAGATTTCCCGCTTTTGGAATCCTGCAGGTTCGCGTCCGTCATAGTTGATCCTGTGTTCAGGTCATACGCAATCCCGGTCTTTGGGACCAGTACATTGAACCACACTTCGCCTTCATTGAAAACATCTCGACGGTCGCATGGGTGCTGGCCACCCGGTCTCAGCAACAGTCGTTCGGCCTGGGTAAGGCCAGGGTTTATCATCGGAAGGGGTTTGGGGGAGAGGGTTTGGGCCGGGTCGGTCTGCGCCTCCGTTTGCAACCCTGGTGGCCTTCGATTTCTCTGAAGAGAGACAGCAGGGCCATCTCATTGAAAAATTGAAAGTTTAAGGGAACGGAAACCCATGCGAGCAAAGACGGCGGTAGTGCTGGGCGCCCAGTGGGGCGACGAAGGCAAGGGCAAGATCGTGGATGTGCTGAGCGAACGGTTTGCTGCCGTGGCGCGGTACGCAGGCGGGCACAATGCCGGCCACACGGTCATCTTCGGCGAAAAGAAGTATGTGCTCCAGCTGCTTCCTTGCGGAGTCTTGCGCCCCGGCTGCAAAAACATCATTGGAAACGGAGTCGTGATCGATCCGATCTTCTTCCTTCAGGAAGTGGCCAAGGTTCGCGATCTCGGCGTGGATCTAGGCGGGCGGCTCTTCGTTTCAAACCGCGCACAAGTGATTTTGCCCTACCATCGGATGATCGAGCTCGCGGCCGAGAGCGCGCCGGGGCGGAAGAAAATCGGCACCACCCTGAAGGGCATCGGGCCCGCCTATGAGGAAAAAATGGCGCGGAGCGGCCTGCGGGTTGTGGATCTGCTGAACACTGAACTCTTGAAGACACATATTGAGGCGGCCTGCGCCGAGAAGAATTCGATCGCCCGCGCGCTGTTTGGAACCGCGCCGTTGGACCCGGCGAAGATGTACGAGGAATATGCCGCGGCTGCGGAACAGATGAGGCCGTTTGTTGCCGACACGGGGCGGCTGTTGCACAAAGTGCTGGCCGAGGGCGGAAGCGTAATGTTCGAGGGCGCGCAGGGAACCATGCTGGACATCGACCACGGGACGTATCCCTATGTGACTTCGTCGTCGGCAACGGCGGCGGGAGCCGCGACGGGAACCGGGGTGGGCCCGACTGCAATCGGCACGGTAATCAATGTCACCAAGGCCTATGTGACCCGCGTGGGCGAGGGACCATTTCCGACAGAGGACGATGGGCCGGCTGGGGAAGAATTGCGGGCGCGAGGCAACGAGTATGGAGCGGTCACAGGACGGCGGCGACGCTGCGGCTGGCTCGATATCCCGCTGCTGCGCTATGCGAACCAGGTGAATGGCGCCGAGTGGCTGGTGATTACCAAGCTGGACGTTCTGGACACGCAGGCGGAGATTCCGGTGTGCGTGGGCTACGAGATTGACGGCAAGGTGACGGACGAGATTCCCGCGGATGTATACGGTCTTGAGCGGATCAAGCCGCGGTATACGAGGATGAAGGGGTGGCAAGAGTCAACCGAGGGGATTACGGAGTTCGACAAGCTGCCGCTGGCGGCGCGGGAGTATCTGCGCTTTCAGGAGCGAGAGAGCGGGGCAAAGATTGGAATGGTGTCAACGGGACCGGATCGGGAGCAGACCATCGTGCTGCCGGAGTTTGCCGAGGCTCTGGACCAAATCTGCGAGTTATGAAGAAGGCGTGAGTTTGTTCATGCGTAAACTTGAGAAAACAGATTGAGAACAGCCCAGGGAGTGCTACCGGGCAAGAGAGAATTGAATTCTATGGTCAGTTTCACGGTTCGTCTGAAATTCACGCCCGAAGATCGCGCCGACGTGGCGGATGCTCTGCGCCAGTTGGCTACGGCCTCGCGCCAGGAACCGGGATGCGTGAGCTACATTCCCCATCAGGTAGAAGACGATCCCGATACCGTGCTTATCTATGAGCAGTATGTGGACGCAAAGGCCCTGGCAGCGCATCGGGAGTCGGAACACTTCAAGAAGCACGCCGTGGGGGGGCTCTACCAGAAGATGCGGGAGCGGAGCGTCGAGAACCTGGTTGCTGTCGTTTGAAACGGGATTCCGTCCAACCGGCACGAGTGCTGGAGCGAATCCAGACCGAGCGAATGCAGGGCCGGGGAGCATAGTTGGTTTTTGAGGACAGGCGATCAAGGGCGGAGACGCCTGCCGGAAGCTCCATTCTGGAAATTGATTGACCGGCTCGCCCATTGAGGGCTAGTATCCGATACGCTATGCGGGTTGTCTTGACCAACTCTTCTATGCGGACGAATCGCCGGATGAAGTTTGCGGCGATGCTCGTGTCTGTGCTGATGCTGGCGGGTGGGGCGAATCCGCTCTATGCCGGAATGCCTGGAGTTCAGAAGCACGAACACCGCCATGAGATCGACCACCTGGAAGAAACGTGGCGCGATGCCATGCTGAACGGAAACACCGCGGCGATGGACGCCTTGCTGGCTGACGACTATATGGCCATCACCGCTTCCGGAACCCTGCAAACCAAGGAACAGGCGCTGGCCAGCCTCCGCTCCGGCCACACACATTTCAAAGAGCTCGTTATCTCCGACCGGAAGGTGCGCTTCTACGGAACGACGGCGGTGGTGACGTCACTCGCCGAGGCGCAGGGCACGAACGCTGACCACGACTTCTCCGGCAGCTTCCGCTATACCCGCGTTTATGTGCGGGACGCGCAAGGCGCATGGAAGATCGTGAGCTTTGAGGCGAGCAGGATTCGCGGATCGATCGAACCCAAACAATAAAAGGCAACCGAAGCCTTTTCAGCGGCTATATCCAGCTGCTGCGGGCGTTGCACTGGTTGTATTGGGCGCAAGACGGTCAATGGATCACAACGGGTGTTCGGTGCTTGCACCCGCAGGAGTGGCGCAGCACAATCTCGACCGGCAAAACGATGCGGTTTCCGGTCCGCGGCAGTTCGCCGCGCGCGATGCGATCGAAGAGCAGGTTTGTGGCTACCCGGCCCATCTCCTGCGCAGGCTGCCGAACCACGGTGAGTGTCGGCGAGGTTAGATCCGCCAGCTCGAAGTCGTCGAATCCGACCAGGGCAATATCGTTCGGGACCTTCACTCCCAGGTGCAGAAGCGCGGTAAGCACATAGCATGTTGCCAAGGTGTTCGACGTAAAGAAGGCCGTAGCCGCGTTCGTTCCCTGTAGTTTTTCCTCCACGGCCCGTAGGGTATCTTCCTGCGACTCGCAGCCGAAAAATGAAGACTCCTCCAAACCCGCATCCCGCAACGCGCGTCGATAGCCGAGGAATCGGGCATTGATGGTAAACAGACTGCGGCTGAGCCCCATAAAGGCGATACGCTTATGCCCATGCTCGATCAGATGCTCGACAATGCGGTGCGAGCCTGCGGTGTTCTGCACCAATACGACATCGAATGCCGGGTCGGAGAGAGCGCGGTCAAAAGCCACAACCGGAGTTTTTCCAAACAGGGCCCGCGAAAGGCGCGACTTGCGGAACCGGGCGGGAATGACCACCAGGCCGTCCACATTCCGCTGGAGCATCTGCTCCACCTCGGCATATTCGATATCCGGATCTTCATTTGAAATGGTGATGATGACGGAATATCCGTGTTCCCTGGCAACAGTCGTTACCGCGTGCGCGCAGTTGGCAAAGAAAGGATCGTAGAGATAAGGAATGATGAGACCGATGCTCCGGCTGCGCTGGCCGCGAAACGCGCGAGCCAGCTCATTGGGGCGATATTGCAACTTCTTTATCGCCTTCTGTACCCGCTGCGCCGCCTCCGCCGAAACAGGAACCGTCCCGTTCAGAACGCGTGAAACGGTCATTGTGCCGACGCCAGCCACCCGGGCGACGTCTCTCATAGTCGATTTTCGGTGCACCTGGCTTACTCCATCTTGTTCTATCAATCAGCCGAACAGTCAATTCCGCAGAGAGCCCGGGATTCCGTAAGCTCGGGAATACTCAGTTCCGAGCCGGAGTCGACTAGTGCCTCAAAGTGAAGACTGATTCTCCGGCCCATAGTACTATCTGGAACTCCTGTTGAGAAACAGGAATTTTCGAGCAGTGTGTATCTCCAATCGGAGCAGGTCTTCCGTGAAACTGGTTGCTTCCTATTGCTGTAAAACAAACAGCGTGATCGACTGCGCCGGGAAGGTGTAGTTGGCGATGGTGCTTGTGGCGCCTCCCGGCGTTACAGTCGCTGCCGGCTGTGCGACGATGGCATTCAGGTTGGCGTTGCTATAGAGGTAGGCCTGCGCCGTGGTTGTGGTCGGAGACAGGCCCGCGAGGGAAACGGTGCTGGTCAGTGGGCCGTAGGTCTTGTTGATCACGACGACGGTCACTGCGTTGTCAGAGCTGCGGAGCGCGCTATAGATCGAGAGCGTGCCCTGGCTGGCGTTAGAGGCGCCGCTGGTCGCGGGCAGAACCGTGTTGCCAAACGTGGATTTGTTGCCGTCGTAATTGCGGTAAATCTGGAAGGCCATCATGCCGGGGATCTGCGCCGAGGGATCTGTTGTCGGCCACATGGTGCCCAGATCGAGGCCTTCCCGTCCAAAGATGCCCAGAATGTCAGCCTGCGCAAGCGCGCCATTGATGGCTTCCATTCCGCCAAAGTTATATTCGTCGATGGCCGTTTTGGTGCCGGGGTAATCGTTCGCAACCCAGGTCTTCATCATACGAATCAGTTGCGGAGCCTGCTGCGGCGGATTGCAGTTCGAGGCGCCGGCATAGTTCGAGTCAGTGGGGTAATTCGGCTGAGGATAGCCGTTGCCATTACTGCTGCTGGAGTCGGTATACGTCGGATCCCAGAATGCGCGTGTGGAGTTTAACCTCGCCTGTTGCGCCCCGGTGTCGCCGGCTGGGGTCAAGCCAAGCCCGTTGCCGCTGTTGGCGGGGTATTGAGCCGCGAAATACGTGTGCACATCAACATAATCCAGCAGCCGGATGCCATAAGTGGTTTGGGCCGCGGCGAATTGTTGCAGATAGTATTCGATGAGCGGGACGCCGCCATGCGCTTTGCGGTCGACAGGGTTGCTCCAGGGCCGATAGCAGGGGGTCCCTGTATCCCATCCGGACTCGATGTCCTTCTTGGAATAGAAGTATGCCCACCAGTAGTCGATCACTGGCCCGCTCACCTGGGTGGTAGGATCGGCAGTCTTAATGGCCAGTGCAGTGCCGATGCCGCCGTTTGTGACTTCGTCATATGTGAAGGGCACGGGATGTACGTCGAAGTCTTCTGAATCCCACCAGGTGGGCTCGTTGTCCAGGTCATAGATGGCAACGCCTGTGCCGCTATTGCCTGCACCGAACTTATTCACCAAATATTCTGTCCAACCGCCGGGCCACGTGGCGTCCGCCCAGGCAGCATTCACCGCGGAGGCCGCGGGTGGTGCGGGAGGAGGTTCCGCGATACTGGTCACAGTGGGATCGCTGGGGATGTTGCAACCATTGGAACTTGTGCAACCACTCACGCCGTCGGGATATACGCCGCTGCCGCAGGCGGGGCTGTAGCTAGTAAAGGCTGGCTTCCCGTTGACGGCGAGCTGGTCGGGATAAGTGGCTTGCGGGTAGCTGCACGAAGTGTGATCCTTCGCTACCCAGCCAAGCACAGGCACCGTGCCCAGCGTCTCGATTCCATTGCTGTTATTGCTCTCGACCAAGGCGTCGAATGCTTTGACCCCGCTGACCACCGGCCAACCATCTCCTCCGTTGCCGGTCGTGTTTGCAAAGTAATAGTCGTCGATGGAATTGGTTACATCCAACTGATAGTTGTAGCGCTCTGTGGAGTCTCCGCCCCAGCGATCGACGGTGATGTTGGTTGGGGCCACAGCGTCAATATCGGCACTGGTCGCGTGAAGCAAGTATGTGTCCATGCCATAGATCAATGGACTGATCGGATTGCCGGGGGCTCCCACGTTCACGGTCAGGGCAGGACCGGAAGCGGTGGCCGGGGGGCTGAGAGTTACGTTGGTGCTGCCGCTCACGTTGGTGAAGCCCGCCATGGTGCTGGTGGCCGTCACAGTTACGGATGCTGGAGCCGGATAGGGCGTGGTGTAGAGGCCGCTCGAACTGAGCGTGCCGGGGCTCAGGCTGCCGCAGGCAGGACAAGTCAATGCCCAGGTCACTCCGCTGCTATAGGAGCCAGTGCCGTTCACTGTGGCAACAAACTGTGCCTGGATCCCAATGATCGCGGCCGTCGGTGTTACCGCGATCGATGTAACCGTCGGTTGATTGTAGTTGGCGGTCACTGCCATATTGCCATTCACCGTCACATCGCAGACCATTGCGCTGGGGTTGGAGGTGCAGCCGGTCCAGGAGACGAAGCTATAGCTCCCCGATGAACTGGGAGCGGTCAGCGTAACGGAAGTTCCCGCGTAATAAGTGCGGGTAAAGCTCGTGGTTCCGCTGGTGGCGTTGTTGTTATCCGCGGGTGAGACGGTGATGGAGACCCCGCTCGATGGGGCCACTGAGTTGACGGTAAGAACATAGGCCGGGGGAGGAGTCACCGTGACCGAATTCGTCCCTTTCCCTGTGGTATAGGTTGAAGAACTTGCGGTATCCGGCGTGTAGGTAACCGTCAGCGTATCGGCGCCCATTGCCAGCGAACCGGCGGGAACATTGATGGCCGCTTCGCCACCGCTGAGTGTCGCCGCCGCGGAGGTATAGCTTCCGCTGGTCAGTGTCACAGAGCCGGTGGGCGTAGGATTGCCGACGCCGCCGCTGACGGAAACCGTCACAGGAAGCGCCTGCTGCGTGGTAATCGTGGAGGCCGAGGGGGTCGCAGTTACCGTCGGCGCGATCAGCGCGGGAGTGGTCACCGAGACCGAATTCGTTCCTTTACTGCTGGCATAGGTTGAGGAACTTGCGGTATCGGGCGTGTAGGTGACTGTCAGCGTATCGGCGCCTGTCGCCAGCGAACCGGCGGGAATATTGATGACCGCTCCGCCGCTGCTGAGCGTCGCCGCCGCGGAGGTATAGCTCCCGCTGGTCAGCGTTACAGAGCCGGTTGGTGTGGGACTGCCGCTGACGGCAACCGTCACAGAAAGCGCCTGCGCCGTCGTGATGCTTGAGGAAGAGGGCGTCACCGTCACCGTCGGCGTAATCAGGGCCGGAGCGGTCACCATGACAGAATTTGTTCCCATAGCGCTGTTATAGGTCGAGGCGCTCGCCGCATCCGGCGCATAGTTCACTGTCAGCGTGTCGCTGCCGGTTGCCAGCGCACCCGCGGGGATATTGATGGTCGCTCCGCCGCCGCTGAGCGTCGCCGCCGCGGAGACAAAGCTACCACTGGTCAGCGTGACCGTACCGGTGGGCGTGGGATTACCGCTGCCACCGCTGACGGCAACCGTCACGGTCAAAGCCTGGGCCGTCGTGATGCTCGGGGAAGACGGCGTCACGGTCACCGTCGGGGTCTTGGAGGGGAGGGTCACCGGTGCGCCATTGGTGCCACATGCCGTCAAGTACAAGCTGAGCGCGATGCCAATCCAAGCCGCCGCATTCTTTCGCAAATTACTCATTCCCATGCCTCTGATCCGCCTTCATGCACGGCCTTGGGCATGAGGACAAGTTGTTCGCTCCGGCATCCAACCCCGCACCGTATTTGTCTGCGCGACGGAGAGTCTTCAATAGCTCCTCGATGGCGCGGCCTTGAATCGGCAGATGCTTGAGGTCTTCCAGGACGATGAGAGCGTAGCGTTCCCATTGTACTCAGGCGTTGCATCCCCGGCTACCGCCGTCGCGGCCGCCCCGGATTTAATTCCTCGCAGTGGCTAAAGCCGGATTCATTTAGCTTGGTTTTCGGCACGACTGAAGTCGCACCCTGACACAAAATACTTCCTGGGCAGAGTTTTTCAGCGAGCTGTGAAGTCATGCCCTGATACAAAACATGTTGATTCGGCATTCACCAAACATGGCTTTAGTGCAGCGTGTAAGGTTGAGCCGGGACCGGAACCGGATCGCCTACCTTTGGAGCTTCGATGGGCACGGCGCCGTGCAGCCCCATGCCGGTTACGTTGTAGGTGTTAATCAGTGCGCCGGTATAGCCAAATACGTTGATGCCCCGGATCTCCGCCTTTTGGACATTCGCCAGATAGATTCCCTTGGTGCAGGTTCCAGTAATGTTGGTCAGGGCGAAACCTTCAAGAGGCTTGTCCGGGTGGACGCTGGTTCCGTCGACGAGAATCGGCGCATCGGTGACGTGAATGTTCGAAAATCGAAAGTTCCTGACGGTTGGGATGCCTTCAATGCCGGGTACGGGCGCTTCGTCCTGCTTGCCGCTGGCCAGAAGATTGAAACGAATCAGGCCGCCCTGGGTTCCGGAGACCTCAAGGTCGCTGGCAACGATGTCTTCAATAAAAGCGCCGCGGCCGGGGCGGCTCTTTATATAAAGAGCGAAAGTCTTGGCGGCAGTAAACCTGCAATGCTCGATGTGGACGTTGCGAATGCCGCCGGAAGTCTCGCTGCCAATGCCGATGCACGCGAAGATGGAATCAGCAAAGATGCAGTTGGTAATGCGCACGTCTTCAGTCACCTGGTGCAGGAGGTAGCCTTCGCTGCCGCGGCCGGACTTGAGCGAGATGCAATCGTCGCCAGTGGAGATATCGCAGCCGTCAATCACCACGTGCCTGCACGAGTCGACATCGATGCCGTCGCCATTGCCTCCCGTGCTGCGAATGATCAGATTCTTGACGACCAGATTTTCACAGCCGGTGGGATGCAGAGACCACATGCCGTGATAGCTGGTCGAAAATCCTTCCAGATGTACATCGTTGCAATCGATGGGCTCAATCAGCGTGGGACGGCGCAGCTTGATTTGCGAGTTAGATTGCACGTTGGGCGGGGTGTAACCGGCGATGGTTCCGGGCCCGACGATTCCAATATGATTCGCGTCGATGGCATAAATCAGGGCAATATGTCCCTGTATCCATTTCCCTTCCCAGCGCACCTGGGTGACCGGATAGTCGGCGTCATCGGAGCTGCCCGTGATCGTTGCGCCTTCCTCGAAGCGGAGAATGACGTTCGACTTCAGTTGGATGGATCCAGTGAGATAGTTTCCGGCAGGAACCAGCACATCGCCGCCGCCAAAGACGGAGCAGCGATCGATGGTTTGCTGAATGGCGGCAGTGTCTTTGGTGACGCCATCGCCAGTTGCGCCAAAGTCGCGAATGCTCAGGACAAGCTTGGTCCTTGAATCATCGGTGGAGGCACTCTGCTTGCCTGGCTTGGGCGAGGGAGCTTGTTCAGCGAGGCCGGCCTGCGAAAGCAGCGATAATGCAGGAACGGCGAGAAGACTCTGCCCAGTCTGTTTCAAAAAGCTGCGGCGCGCAATCAAAGGGTTCTTCATTTCCGTTGCCTCTCAGTGTGTAAATCATTCGGTAGAGTTGATTCAAACGCTACAAAAGTACGCCGCAAATGCCTGGAGTTGGTTTCATAAATGCTGCCAAACCCATAGAAAGCGTCCCTCAGGGGCTAAAGCCCTTGATTTTATGCACCTTCTGCGGCACGACTAAAGTCGTGCCCTTTCAAAACCTGATTCTATTCAACCAGCTCGGGGTTTTCAGCAGCACCTAATGTGTTGGACCGGCAAGAACTGTGAGCGGGGTAGAGGTTTGGCTGAGGTCTTCGGTTCCTTGCAGCGGGTTGGTTTCTGTCAAGCGCAGACCCAGGGATTTGGCGAGGGCGGGAATGTCGTAGTGGAGCAGGACGCCGGGGAGCACATCTTCAGGTGCGCCGGTGGGCAGTGGTGCGTCAAGCAAGCTGCGATAGCTGGTTAGGACGCGATCAATGGCGATGTGCTTGATCCGGTTGTCGAGGACCGCGGCATGGAGCAGGACCAGGCCCATGTGGCCACTGCCGACGGCGGAGATGCTGGCAGGGTCAACGTCGCTGCGGCTCGCGAGGTAGTCAATGGCGTGGATGACATCGTCGATGCGCATGCCGATGAGGGTGCGGCCCACCAGATCGGCGCGCAGACTGAGCAGGTAGAACGGTCCGAGAAGAGGCGACTTCATATCATCGGTGCCCGGAGGCGACGGGCGCGGGCTGATGGCCAGAACGAGATTTCCGGCAGCGGCAAGTGTGTCAAACTGCGCTTTATTTGCGCGGGCGATGGGGCTGTCCGCTTCAACTGAATCGGGGACTAACAGAAGCACTGCGGGGTGTCGACCGGCGTTGGGAGGAACAGCGATTTCGCCCTGTAGCTCGATTCCATTTTCTGAGGCGAGGATGAAAGGTCCGGCCCTTGCGGCCAACGATTCGGCGCTGGGTTTGAATGCGCCGGGCTTTGCCACAGCACCCGTGGTTTCGCGGATCGCCGCACTAAGTCTTTCACCAGTAGGCGATGGACGGCTGGCAGGAACGATCTTTGCCGCACGCTTCCGATTGAGAGTAAAGACCGTCTCGGAGTCGGGATAGCTGGTGAGGACCTGGCCTGTGGGAGTTACCTGCAAAGCGTCTTTGGGAAGGCCGGTGGGCTCGGGCCTGAAACCGTTCGCTCCTGATCCGTTTGCACCGGGGGCGCGAGGCGGTGGGAGTATGAGGTGAGTGGAGTCCGCGCCGGGTTCGAGGTTGCGAATAAAGAAGCTGAGGATGTCGCCCATGATGTCCGCCAGAGCGCCGTGGCCGCCGGGTCCGCTGATGAACTGGAGAGCGGCCGTGGGAGGAACATTGTTTGCGGTGTCGCAGTTGAGAGCGGGCTGAGAGGGAGTCGGCGGGATGGAAGCCGCATCGCCAGACGGCGTTCCCGCGCTGGCTGGATCGAAGAGGGAGTAAAAGCGCCGAACTTCAGTCACGGTGGCGCGTGCGCCGGCAAATGGGAACATGTCGGAATACGTGGCGACGACCGCGTAGGGACGGGGCGCGGCCAGCTCGATCCAGTCGGGGAAGTCGAGTCCGGAAGAGATGAAGCGCGGACTGGATTGCTCGCCGTCTTGCGGGCCGATTGCGGGCAGCAAGGTGTCGAACGATGTGGTGTAGCAGGCTACGCCGATGGCGGCGACACGCGCGTCGAGCGCGGCGGTGAGCGCGGTCATGGCGCCGCCGCCGGAGCAGCCGAATGCGCCGATGTGTTTGGGATCGACCTCAGGGAGCTGCGCGAGGTAGTCGATGCCGCGCATTGCGTCCCAGAGAACATAGCGCGCGAAGGTGTCGCCGATCAGCATGGGTTGCAGGCTGGCTTCGCCGTGTTCGCCGGTGGGACGTGTCGCCAAAGAAGAGCCGGGGTTGGCCGGATCGGGATATTGCAAGCGCTCGCCCTGCCCGATTGGATCGTAGGAGAGGACGATAAACCCGTTTCGGGCAAACAGAGCGGCGTCTCGGTAGTCCCCTGCCTTACCGGCGGGACTGTGGCCCGGAGTCATCAGAATGGCGGCGCGCTTGCCGCCGGGGGACGGACCATCGGGAACGTAAAGCAGAGCGGTCACCGGAAAACCGGGCTGGCTGTCGAAGAGAACTTTCTCGATGCGGAATCCGTCGTCCTGCGTGGAGCCAAGGATTCTTGGATTGAGCGGGGTGCGTTCGGGCAGACTGCCGACCAGGGACTGAATCTGCTTGCGGACCTTGGCCTGGCGCGCTTCGGCTTCGGCGCGGGTATGGATCGAGGCGATGCTGGCGGCGCGAGCCGAGGTGTACCCGGCAGCAATCGTATCGAGATACTGGGTGAGATGGGTGCGGCCAATTTGCGCAGGACTGTTGGGATCGATCCGGGGAGCGGGAACCGGGGCCGGACGCGCGAGCGGCGCGGGAGTCTGGGCCGCGGCGAGTCCCGCAAGCAGAACGCCGGCGCAGATGACACGAAGAACGGACGAAATGGCTTTGCGCATCACCATGCCTTGATACACTTCGGCGAAAAATTGGTCAACCCCGCCGGAAATGACATGCGATGATACAATGTAGATACGGGGGTGAACATGCAGGCACAAGTACTGAAATGGGGAAATAGCCTGGCTGTGAGGATTCCAAAGCCGGTGGCGGAGGACGCTCACTTTGAGGTCGGAGACTCGCTGGAGATTGCTGTGGGCGCCGATGGGATTGTGCAGTTGCACCGGATTGGATCCATGCCGACCCTGGCTCAAATGGTGGCCCAGATCACTCCTGAGAATCGATATGCAGAGGTGTCGCCCGGGGCGGAAATAGGAAGGGAAATCGTCGAATGGTGACACCGTACGTTCCGGACACCGGAGACATCGTTTTCATCGATTTCGATCCCCAGGTTGGCCGGGAACAGGCAAAGCGCAGGCCCGCCCTGATCTTGACCGATCTGCGTTACAACCGGGCAAGCGGGCTGGCGGTAGTTTGTCCATTGACCAGCAAAGTGAAGCCGTACCCGTTTACTTTGCCGATCACCGTTGGGGGTGTTGAAGGGGCCGTACTTGTGGATCAATTGAAGAGTATGGATTGGTCTGGCCGCCGGGCTGAATTCCATTCCAAGGCTCCCACATCCATGATGTCGAAGGTTCGTCAGTACATTGCGGTACTGCTGCAAATCCCGACCAGGCTATAGGCGGTTCAGCCTCGCTCAAAAAACTCCGCCACATCCGTAATTGTCCCCGTCGTTCGGTAGGGCGGCAAACTGGCCAGGAAGGTCTGTCCGTATCTTTTTGTGCGGATGCGGTTGTCGAGCAGCACCAGCACGCCGCGATCTTCAAGCGAGCGGATCAGGCGGCCAAACCCCTGCTTTAAGGTAAGGACTGCTGCCGGAACCTGGTAGTCGAAGAAGGGCTTGCCGCCGGCCTCTTCGATGGCCTTCATGCGCGCGGCAACCACCGGGTCGTTGGGCACGGCGAATGGCAGCCGGTCAATGATGACGCAGCTCAGCGCCTCGCCCTGCACGTCCACGCCTTGCCAAAAGCTTGAGGTCCCGAAGAGCACGGCATTCGGTGTTTCGCGGAACTGCTCCAATAGGGCTTTGCGCGGAGCGCTGCCATGCAGCAGGATGGGAAAGTCCAGCACCGGCATCAGGCGCTCATAGAGATCGCGCATCTGGCTGTAACTGGTGAAGAGGCAGAAGGCGCGGCCGCGGGTGATCTCGAGCACGCGCTGGATGCAGCGGGCAGCGGCCTCGGGAAACTCCGGGTCGCGTGGGTCGGGCATCTCCGGCGGCAGATAGAGCAGGGCCTGCTCGCCATAGTTGAAATGAGACGGCACCACCAGCTCGCGCGCTTCGCTCAGGCCCAGCCGCTTGCGCATGTGCTCGAAGCCGCCCTGCACGGTGAGCGTGGCCGAGGTGAGCACAACGGTCGGAATCGTTTCGAAGACCAGCTCGGACAATAATTCGGAAACATCGATGGGCGTGGCTTGGAGAAAAGTCGTCCTAGATTGCGGCCTGAATCCGCTCCGCGCCCCCGTGGACGGAGACCTGTCGGTGCCCCCCCCTGAGATGCGCCGCTCCATCCAATAGACCATGTTGTTGGCGTTCGATTCGAGCAGGAACTCAAGCTCCGAGCGCAGACGCGCGACACGTTTCTTCAGCCCCGGCGCTTCGTCGATGCCTTTCAACACGTCCATCTCCGCCTCAAGCCGGCGCAGCGTGGTGCGCACAGCCATATAGAGGTCACCGGACGTTTCCAGGAACTCCTCGCGGCCGGTAAAGGGCTGGCGGCCATCGCCGGCCATGGGCAAGCCGGCAAAGAACATCCGCGCCCGCTCACGCAGTTGCTGCGTGGCTGCGGGCAGATTTTGTGCGCCCTCTTTGCCCCGCAGCAGCGTATCGGTGTCGCGCGCCAGCTCTTCAAATCGTATGTTGCTCACCGAGAGGCCAAAGTAGCTCGAGGCAACTTCTTCTAACTCGTGCGCTTCGTCGAAGACCACCGCCGCCGCCTCCGGAAGAATGCCCGCATCGGGCGCGCCCGCAGCCTCTTGCCTCACGCTCAGGTCGGCAAAGAACAGGTGGTGGTTGACGATGATGATGTCCGATTCGAGCGCCTTGCGGCGCATCTCGGTGATAAAGCAGCGGCGATAATCCGGGCAGGTCGATCCCAGGCAGGCTTCGGTCCGCGCGTCCAGTTTGTTCCACAGCGCGCTCGACTCGGGCATCCCGGATAGCTCGGAGCGGTCGCCGGTTTCCGTGGTCTGCTCCCACTCGCTGATCTGCCGGTACTGGTCGATCTCTTCGAGTCCCGACAAAATCGGCTGGGTGCGCAGCGCGGCCAGCTTGTGGCGGCAGAGGTAGTTGGCGCGGCCCTTCATGTAGCAGACGCGCAGCGGGCCCAGCAGAGTTTCGAGGAAGGGGATGTCACGGAAGTAGAGTTGATCTTGCAGGGCCTTGGTGCCGGTTGATACGATGACCCGCTGGCCGGTGCGCAGGGCGGGCAACAGGTACGCCAGCGTCTTGCCGGTGCCGGTGCCGGCCTCGACGATCAGGTGGCGGCGCTCGGCTAGAGCGCGCTCAACGGCCTTGGCCATCTCCAGTTGGCCTGGCCGATACTCAAAGGGCAGCGAGGATCGCGCCAGAATGCCACCCGGCGCAAAGAACTCATGCAGGGAAGGGAGTGTGCGGGTTGTTGTGTCGCTGGCAGCCATCGGGACTCACTCCATCATAGTGAGCGAGCCGACTGTCTCGCTGCGCGGTCATGGTCCCGGCGCCGGCGTATTACGGCTTCTCGCCTGGACCCTGGCTGTAGCGCGAGTCCATCCAGCGGCCAATCATGAAAGCGGCTTCTGGAGTCGATGCCGCTTCGACCTCCCTTGCGCTCTTTGTCAGTTTCTTGCGGACAGTGCCGGCGCGTTGCTTAGCCATCGCCTTCTCCGCGGCGGCGGAGTAGGGATTGATTGTATTGGGGTTCATTGAGCTGCCGTGGATGTGCATGTCTCCCTCCTGCTCGGGCTATAAGCAATCGCCGTGCCGGAGCCTTCGCGGAAAGATGGGAGAAAACTTATGCCGGGGCTGCCGCTTGGCAGACGGCCCTGGCCAGGCAAGAGCTCAGCTTGGCGCGGGGGGCGATTCCGCGTATACTGAAGATTCGGAGAGCTGCCGGTGGGGTGTGCCATTCGGCGACCCGATGGTTGCCCCGGCGGACAGGCCCGGCGTGAGTGCGGTTGAAATAGCACCCATAAGGGCAAATCCCTTGGTTAAAACAAGAATTTTGGAGCGAAGTCATGGCACAGGTATGCGATATTTGCGGGAAAGGCCCGCAGTTCGGCAACAATATCTCTCACGCGCACAACGTGACGCGGCGCCGGTGGAGCGTGAATCTTCAGGCAGTTAAGGCGCTGGTCAACGGCGCGTCCAAGCGCATCAGGGTTTGCACCAGCTGCATCAAGAGCGGCAAAATCGCCAAGGCGTAAGGCCGGCGGCGGGATTGATGCCCGCTGCACTTGCATTCTTCCTTCGCGGGCTGAAGGCTCCCGGCACAATTTTAGCCTGCGCAATCCAGGATTGACGCGAACCCCGTCCCAACCGGACGGGGTTTTGTTGTGCCTGAACGCCGGAGGCCGTACGGGGCTGGGAGTTGGATTACGGCTTCTGCTGCTCGAAGGTCAGGGAGGCGGAATTGATGCAATAGCGCAGACCGGTGGGGGCGGGGCCGTCGGGGAAGACATGGCCGAGGTGGCCTCCGCAGCGAGCGCAGGTGACCTCGACGCGACTCATGCCAAAGGTCCGATCCTCGTGCTCGTCGATGGCGCTGGATTCGGCGGGCAGCATGAAGCTGGGCCAGCCGCAGCCGGAGTCGAACTTGGCCCCGCTCATAAACAGGAGTTCTCCGCAGCCGGCGCAGTGATAGTTGCCGGTCTCGTGGTTTTGCGTGAGGGCGCCGGTGAAGGCGCGCTCGGTCCCTTTTTCGCGCAATACCTGATACTGCTCCTGCGTCAGCAGGTTGCGCCATTCGGCGTCGCTGCGGACGATCTTCTGGGGCTTCTGGGGCGATTCGCTCATGGATTCCTCCTGGTCTCGCTTCCCTGGGGCTCGCTTGCCGCCGATTGGATACCTGCGGCCGCGTGCGGTTAACACAGCTGGCTTCAGACCTCGGCTACCAGGTCGATCTCTACCAGCACATCTTTGGGCAGGCGGGAGACTTCGACGGTGGTGCGCGCGGGTGGGACCACGCCGCCCGCTGCCAGATACGCGCTATAAACGGCATTCATGGCCGCGAAGTCGTTGAAGTCTTTGAGGAAGACGGTGGCCTTGACGACCTTGGCGAGGCTGCTGCCGCCGGCTTCGAGAACGGCCTTCAGGTTTTCAAGAACGCGGGTGGTTTGCTCGGTGATGCCGCCCGCGACCACCTGCTGCGTAGCCGGGTCGAGCGCGATCTGCCCGGCCGTAAAGATCAGGTTGCCCGCGCGTACGCCCTGGGAATAGGGCCCGATCGCGGCGGGGGCTTTGTCGGTTGTGATGACTGCTTTGCTCATGGGTCAATTGTAGCGGGGAATGTCGCGGGGAACGGCTGTCGATTCTCGCTAATAGCGCGCCAGAAAGGCGGCGCTGGCCGCGAGCGCAACCAGCCAGTAGCCCATGTTGATGGCGAATAGCTTGAAGGACCGTCCCTCGTAAATATACTGCGCGAAGAGCGGCGCGAAGATAAATCCAGCCCACACCAGGCAGCCTACGAATACGCCACGCTTGAGGCCGCCCCAGCCGGTCCACCAAATGACGTGCTTGAGCAACATCGATGTGACGAGGTTTCCGATGAAGGACGCGATCATGCCGGCGATCATGCGGGTTTTCTTGCTCTCGGGTGGAACGGTGACCACAGTATTCCACTGAGGACCGTAGAGTAAGGGCGAGTACCAAACCGCGCCGATCACCCACTGAATCAGGGCGGCAACGAACACTTGCATGTGAGGGAAGGGAAGATGGCTCATTGTGAAGTCTCCAGGATGGGTAAGCGTTCTTATCGAATGGCCCGAAATTCAGAAAAAATGGGGCTGGCACCGCAGGCCGGACTGAAAGAAGTCGCGCTGTTGACTGTGCGGCAGAGGGCAGGGGCGTGTCAAGGAAAATTGCGCGGAGAACGGCACGAAGCGGTCCTACTCAACAGGCTTCGATAGGGCGACGCATCGATTTGATACTCGGCAATTTGGTAATAGTAATAGCCTATACGCCGCCGTTTATTTCATGCCGTCTTCACCGCGGCCCGTGTTAGGATTCTGGTGCATCGGGATTTCTCCGAGGAACGGTATTCAACGGATGTACGCTGACGCCGGACCTTAATTCCGATTTGCACGTTCCTTCTATCTCCCCGCAACACAGGATATTTCCAAAGCAGTTGCAAAGCAGAGCGACTTCCATTGTCTCAGTCTATGCGGAAGTTCGCGCCGTTGCCGGGCCGCCCGCATAGCCGAGCGGAGCCGATTTCGTCCGCAGTTCGCTCGGGGAACCGGGCCAAGCTTTCTGTCAACAAACAACAATTCTGGAGGATTTCACAATGAGCATCACACAAGGGCTTTTCGCACTCGGCAGCAATCTCTATGCCGCGTGGAAGGGCGAGGTGGGCGACGACCGGCTCTTCTATGCCGCATTCGACGGCACAAACTGGAAGAGCGAGAGCCTGCATATCCCAGGCAATAGCAGCGTGGGGCCTTCGCTGGCGGCTACCGGCCCCTCGACGATGTATGCGGCCTGGAAGGGCGAGAACGGCGACAGCGATCAGCGGCTCTTTTACTCGCAGTTTGAGGGAAGCGCATGGCAGCCCCAGATCCAGATTCAGGGTGTGGCCAGCAGCGTTGGACCTGCCCTGGGCGTGTTGAATGGCGTGCTCTACGCCGCATGGAAGGGCGAAGAGGGCGATAACCAGATCTACTGGTCCTATTTGAATGGTTCCACCTGGGAGCCCCAGCAGCCGATTGCCGGCGCAATCAGCCTTGTCGGCCCATCGCTTGCCGAATTCGGCGGCTACCTATACATAGGCTACCGGGGAGCCATCAAAGACGAAAGCCTGCATTTCATGATGTACAACGGGAGCAATTGGGAGGACGCGCCTTCGATTCCCGGCAATCCCGGCAGCAGCGTCGGCCCCTCGCTGGCGCAGTTTGATAGTTCGCTCTACGCGGCCTGGAAAGGCCTCGATGAGGACCAGGGAATCTATTACGCCTCGCTGAGCGGAGGTGTTTGGACGGGGCAGACGCAGATCCCCAATATCGGCAGCAGCGTCGGTCCGGCCCTTGCACAGTTTGGTCCGAAACTCTATGCCATGTGGAAGGGCGAAGGGAACGACCAGAGCCTCTACTACGCAAGCTTCGACGGAAGCTGGTCGGGACAGAACACGCTACCGGGCAATACCGGCCAGGATTCCGTCCCGGTTCCCGAAAATGGACTTACAGACAACCGCAATTACTGGATCTACAGCAACTGCAATCCGATCACCGGTCTCACAGTCACCATTGACGTGACTCAGGATTTGGTCTATGAGTCCACGACTAAGGGAGGCGGCAAAGGTTTCAGCTTCCAACTGAATGCATTCTCGCAAGTGGCCGCGAACATTATCGTCGGATGGCAACAGTTCATCTATAACGTCGATACTTCAAACAGCCCGTCTGCGACAAACTTCCACGGCCAATTTGAGACGTGGCCGGGCCAGCCTACCATCAACGGCATTTCGCCTGGCAAGAGCGACTTGATCAACAGTGCTAAGTTTCCAACAGTTAACGGTAAAAAAGCAGGTGAAGTGGCCACGCTCAATACCACTGGGGTCATAGGGGTTCCGAATGGCTATCGCCTCTCGATTTCCCTGGGAACCGACAATAACTCGAACGTAAACTCCGCGACGTTCACGGTTACCGACCCGAATAGCAATAACGGGAACCCGTATTCGACAACGATCTCGCCGCTGGGGCTGCAACGGGATCCATCGCTTCCACCGGCATTGCAGGGCACGATCAAGGAGACCGACTTTGCCCCGATTCTTGCCTTCCAGTTGGTGTTAGTGGGACCTGATGAGACTCACGTGCAGCTCTCTTCAGGTGCGGCAAACATCAGCTATACGACGACATCGGCATCGAACCCTTTGTCGGCTGTGAACGCCGCGCCCACCTGCATCAAAAATGTTACGACCGGTGAGACCGCTAACAGCGTCTACAGCACGATTTCCGCCGGCTCTGGAACCACACTTACGCAAATGGTCTGGGTTGGCAACTAGAACATGGGCCTGCGTCATTGCGCTATCGCAAGAAGTCAGATAGCGCAGTGGCGTTTCAGATCGTGTCGTCTGGAAACTGAGTTACTCAGTTAAGTTATTTGATACGCTCCGCTGTCCATATCGAGGGCGGCTCGCAGGATGTTTTCCGGACGGCCGAGATCGCGCCAATAACATTTATCCGCACGAAAAGCCATGATCTTTTCTCCCTGGGCCGCGAGGCGCAAATAGGCGGCAATGATGGAAAACGCGCCTTCCTCTGTCATTTTCGTTAATAACTGTGGAGAGATAACGTGGATGCCGGAAAAGGCCAGGCCCTGCACCGGTCCGGCAGGCCGCACCAATTCGGCGTTCCCATCACTCCCAGCGCGACGGCCGCAGAGCTGTCCCTGCTCGTCGAAGAGCAGATAGCGCGCGGTCTCGCGGTCTTGAACTGCCAGAGTAGCGAGAGCGGCCTGTTCCGTGTGAAACCACACCATGCGCCCGAGATCGATGGTGCTGATGACATCGACGTTGTACAGGATAAATGGCTGCTGCAAACTACCGCCCGAATTAAGAAAAAAACATGCGGCGTTTTTCAAGCCGCCGCCGGTATCGAGCAGAGTCTCTTCGCGGGAGACTTCAATTCTCATGCCGAAGTTGTCGTTCGCTTTCAAGTAATCGACTATCATGTCGGCATGATGATGCGTGTTGACGATGACCTCGCTGACGCCAAAGGCGCGCAGGCGTGAGAGGGCGATCTCCAGCAGCGTGCGGCCTGCAACAGTTACCAGCGCTTTGGGGCGGTCGTCAGTGAGCGGCCGGAGGCGCGTACCCAAGCCAGCAGCCAGAATCATTGCCTTCATTGGCTCATCTTTTCCAGATCGGATTCGGCTAGGCCCATTTTCTCCAACTCGACATGACGGACGGTCACTTCTACTCCGTTGGTACCGCGGAGATGCTTCGCCAACTGCTCGGCAAGATACACCGAGCGGTGCTGGCCGCCGGTGCAGCCGAACGAGACCATGAGGTTCTTAAAGCCGCGGCGTTGATAACTGCTCACGCTTGCATCCACGAGCGACAGAACGTTCGAAAAATATTGGTGTACGCTTGCCTGCTGACTCAAATAGTCGATCACCGGCGCGTCCTTGCCATTCAGCGCCCGATACTGCTCTTCCCGTCCGGGATTCGGCAGGCTGCGGGCATCGAAGACAAACCCTCCGCCGTTCCCGGACTCATCGACCGGCATTTGCCGGTGGAAGCTGAAGCTGAAGATCCGCACCTTGAGAATCTCCGCGGACGAAGCCAGCCCCTGCAAGTTCTCCGATGAACAAATGCCCTCGATGGCATCCATCAGCGCCGGCAGGGCGATGGGCAGCTTGACGTGATCGGCCAGCCAGCGCAGGTTCTTCAGCGCATAGGGCACGCTTTGCAGAAAATGCGCTTTGCGCTCATAAAACCCACGGAACCCATAGGCCCCCAGGGCCTGAAGGATGCGTACATAGACGTACGCGTAGTAGTGCTCCATGAACGCTTCGCGCTTGAGGTCGATGAAACCTGCAAGGCAGTCGAGATAGTAATCGAGCAGCTGCTGGCGCAATTCCGGCGGAAGATCGGCCTTGCCATCGTAGAGAAGAGACGCAATGTCGTACTGCAATGCGCCTTTGCGCCCGCCCTGGTAGTCCACAAAAAACGGTTGCCCCTCGCGCAACATGACATTGCGCGATTGAAAATCCCGATAGAGAAAATAATCGTGGCTGGCGCCCAGCAGAAACTTTGTCAGGCGGCCGAAATCCTGCTCCAGAGCCTGTTCGTTGAAGGGGATGCCGGCAAGCCGCAAAAAATAATACTTGAAATAGTTCAGATCCCAGGCGATGGACTGGCGATCGAAACTGGCGCGCGGATAACACACCTTGTAATTCAAATCGCGGCCTGCCTCGACCTGAAAACGCGGCAACACGGCTACCACTTTGCGATACGCTTCGATCGCCTGCGGCGCGATGGACTCGCCTGCACGATTCTTGCCGAGAAACTCGAAGAGCGTCGTGCCTCCCAGATCTTCTTCCAGATAGGCGCCCTCACTCAAATCCTCCGCGTAGATCTCCGGCACCGGCAAACCATGGCGGTGAAAATGCCTGGAGAACTCAAGGAAAGCAACATTTTCTTCGCGGACGGGATAAAGAATACCGATGGCGCTGAATCTGCCTCCAGTGAGCCGGACGATGGCGCGCCCAGAACCGCCGAGTTGGCCCTGAAGCGGCCGCGCGTCTTCGGCCGGCAACTGGTAATGCTGCGCGAAAAGCCGTTTTAGAACGTCCATGAATGTCTTTCCGGGAATGACTCAAGCCGCATCACAAAGATACCCAGCCCAGGAAGCGCGCGCAAGGCCTGCACCGTTAGCTACATCAGCAAGACAACCCTTTTTGAGAGCATCGAAGGCTTCTGTGACGGGCGGCTGGCGGCCTGCCGCATTTACAATGACAATGTGCAACCCGAACCCTCTTCGCCGATCATACTCGCCGAAAACCTGACCAAGGTTTATGCGGCGGGACGACTTGAAGTGACTGCCGTGCGCGGAGTCTCTCTGTCGGTGCAGCGCGGGGAGTTTGTGGCCATTGTCGGCCCCTCGGGTTCGGGCAAGTCCACTCTCTTTTACCTGCTAGGCGGGCTGACGCAGGCTACCCAGGGGCGGGTGGTGATCGACGGTGTGGATTTTGCCACGCTCAACGATGCTGAACGCACGCGCCTGCGCAAACACCGCATCGGCTTCGTCTTCCAGAAGTTCAACCTGCTGCCCACCCTCTCCGCGATGGGCAATATCGAGATTGCGTGGGCGGTGAGCGGGCGCAAGGGACCGCTTGACCTCAAGTATCTCGATTATCTGAGCGATCTTTTATCGATTCAGGGGCGGCTGCCGCACCGGCCGTCGGAGCTGAGCGGCGGTGAGCAGCAGCGGGTGGCGATTGCGCGCGCGCTAATCACCAGGCCGGCTATTGTGCTGGCCGACGAACCCACCGGCAACCTGGATACGAAGAACTCCGAAGCCGTGCTCGAGATGCTGATCCGGTCGAATAGGGAGCTGAACCAAACCACGCTGATGATCACGCACAATCCCGAAGCCGCCTCGATCGCCAGCCGGATTCTGTATATGCGTGACGGGGAGATTGTGCGCGAGGAGAAAGGTTCGCGGTCCGATATCGCGTTGCCGGCCTCAGCCGCGGCGTTGGCAAGCGCGTCCTGGCCCGCGGCAACTCCGCCCTCGGCCGCGGTCGTTTGACCGCTTGGCGGTTTGACCTCGGTTTGGGACGCCCGGTATACTCAATCTTGCACCAAGCGGGAGTAGCTCAGTGGTAGAGCATCGCCTTGCCAAGGCGAGGGTCGCGAGTTCAAATCTCGTCTCCCGCTCCATTCCGCCCTCCGGCGCCTGCCGGGTTGGCTAGGGCGGTTTGGATCGAACCCAATATAGGGCAGCCCTGCCAAGGCGCGGTACCCAAGTGGTAAGGGAGAGGTCTGCAAAACCTTTATGCGCCGGTTCGATCCCGGCCCGCGCCTCCAATCCTTTCAATTACTTACAGATAGCCTCATCCAAGGCCTATTGTGCCACTGTGGGGACTTTTGTGGGGACTACTTGCATTTCCCTCAAAATGGGCCGCACTATGTGGATGAGTTCCGGATTGCATTGCAAAAGCGCACAATGATGCCGGTGCGGTGAAGGGGGTGAACGATGCACGGAGAAAACTTCCTGCTGGCTGTTGCGAGAATCGCTCTGACGTTTGTTACGTTTGCAAGCATTGTGAATCTCATGCGGCATAGAGGAGGTGCTTGGGCACCAAACGAGATAATGGGCCTCAAACTTATAGTGAAGTTCGATCTGGCTGCAACTGCTTTTGCACTACTTCCGTTCCCGCTTTTCTATTCTCTAAATTCAGAAAGCCTAGTGTGGCGCGTGAGCGGGACCCTCCTCTCCGTTTTCTTTTTATACGGGGTTGTGACTGAAACCCGAAATTATCGAAAGCGGGAACAGCCACATCCTGACCTGCCACGACATCCCAGGTTATTTAGCTGGGGCTTCATTTTGCCGACGGTCTTAGCAATTCTTCTCGAAGGAGTTTGCGCCGTAAAGCCTTCATTGGGACTGTATTCATGGGGATTGCTTTGGCTCATATGTCCCCCCGCAATTCAATTCTTGGTCTACCTTTCGCATTTTGGCGAAGATGTGAGGCTTCACATCCCGATGACTGCGCACGATCCAAATGTTAAACCGGCAGAAGATAAACGCGAAAACACGGTTGCTTGATCGTACTCACTCCATGGGCTTATTGGGTCATTGCGGGCTGCTGTTTTTCAAACGCTGCAATCTGTTGCGCGGCATTGAACCTTTCTAGCTGCTCCATGGCTTGCGTCTGGTGCTCTTGGGTGGGGTGGGCATAGCGAAGGACCATCTGGATTCTGGAGTGTCCAAGCATGGCCGCCAGCGTCACCAAATCAATGCCGGACATGGCCGCGCGTGTGGCCCATGTGTGACGGAGGTCATAGAGCCGCATTGGAGCAATCTTGCTGTCCTTCACGGCGCGGTCATGGGCATTGTTGACCTTGGGAATAGGCCGCGCCGGGTCCGACTCGCAGGGGAAGACATACGGGGTCTCTAACCCTGTCATGCGCCTCCGCAAGACCTCCAAAGCGCCGGATGTGAGTCTCAGGAGCCGCCGCGCCGCCGCCGTCTTACCGTGGGGGACCTGGAGCACCCCACGGAGCAAATCCACATTCTCAGGGCGGAGCGTGTAGACCTCTTCCGGGCGCATCCCCGTTTCAAGAATCAGCCTGGCTACATCCCGCAAAAGCGGTGTTGCTTTGGCGAAGTAATCTCGCTCTTCCACATGCGAGAGAACCCGCGTCTGTTGATTATTCTCCGCTAGAAATTTCACCCGGCTGACAGGGTTCCGCACAATCACATCGGCCTTGATTGCGAAATTGAATAGAGCCTTGAGACATGCCAATTCCCGGTTTACTGTGGCCGGGCGAACTCGCTTCTTTGTCTTGACGCGCGCGCCCTTGTCCTGCCCCCGCACTGTCTTGAAATCACCCGCTCGCACTGTCTTGAATCGTTCGACCTCTTCCGGGGTGATCTTGTCGAGTGGGGTATCGCCAAAGAACCGCAGTAGCGCCGCGCTGCTTGTCTTGTAACGAAGATGGGTGCGGGGGTGCGCAGTATGCTCATCCCCTGACCACTTGAGAAAATCGTCCATGCTGGTGTGGAAGCCCGGAATCGGCTTGCGCTCTGTGATTCCCACGTCACCCTTAGCAAGAGCCGTCTTAAAGGCGGCTTCGATTTCCCGCGCTGCCCTTTGGTTTCCCACGTTCGCGCTCTTCCGGTAGCGCCGCCCGCCGTACACGAACTCGTACCAGTACACTTCGCCGCGCTTAAACAATGCCATCCTTTCAGTTCCTTCCCTTTCTGGATTTTCTTGCTCCCATCCTAGCCTTCACCGCGTTACTAGCTGCTTTCGCTTCTGCCCGCCGCCTTCGCACAGATGCCTTGTGCGCGCAAGCCTGAGAACAATACTGCCTTTCATGCTTCGAACTGACCTCATAGACCTGAGAGCAATCCGGGAGAGCACAAAGCTGGTAGTCAATGCCCTTCAGTCCGTCAATGTAGGCTGTAGCAAGAATGGCCTCCAGAATCGAGTGAACGAAGACCTCAGCGCAGACCTTTTTCCGCGCGTTCCCCTTAACAGGTTCATCCGCGCGTATCAGGATTTGATCTGGGAATCCACTCAGCCATTTCTGTTCCTGCATCGATAGGTCGGTCAGAGCTGGCCTAAGCTGCTCCGACACTCGGTAGCGTTGTCCAACTGGGCCATAAGAGCGGTCTTGCCCTTCCATGAAGTATTCCTCTGTCTGGAGTGGGCCTCCCGTCACAACAATGCGGATGATTTCCTGCCATCTCTTAAAATCGCTCCATCTCATTGCTTCCCGGAATCCATCGTCATCGGTGAAACTGCGGAAGGGACCTGCGAGCGTAAGGAGGTCTAATGCTTCGGCTGGAGTCCTGATGCCCAAGAAGGTCTCTCGTAAGGAAGCCGCATCTATTTCACTGTCACTGAGTTCCCCCTCATATTTGAACCGGAAGTTAATTTCCTCCCCTTGCTTCTGGAGTGAGGTAATTACCGACCTCGGCTCATACACAACTCTGATGGGCATCGCGGGGAGCATCAGCTCAACTCTTTTCAACTCTTTCTGCTCAATGAGCCGATCCTTCAGTCTCGGGATGGAACGCGCATTTTTATGTGCCATGATGTGTTCTCTTTTCATTGTCGTGATACATGATTATTGTCAACTTTGTAGATCGTTATTGCAATAGGTATCTGAGAGGAGAAACAAGGAAATGCTGGTAGGCGATCTGTTGACCACCAAGGAAGCGGCGGAATTGCTGAGGGTTTCTCACTGGACTGTATCGGCATGGCTCTCGCAGGGCAAGCTCCCCCGCACGAAAGCCGGAGGGCGGACGCTGATTGCCAAGGCTGATTTGGAGGCATTTCTCCGTCGGAGCAGCGAGTCTGAATCTGCCTAGAACCGGCGCGATACCCGCACGCGGAAGCGCGCAGCGACCGCTCATCAGACCGCGTAGCAACCTCGCATCGGCAATTAAACGAGGCGGTAGTGAAGGTTCGACAAACTACTTGCGTGGGAAGGAATTGGTTCCTTGAGTCATGTCGCGATTGGATACGCGAAGGAACTGACGAAGGCCCCAGACGGGTCGAAGATTACGGCCACTGAAAAAGCCGTGCTTATGATGCTTGCAGACTGGCATAACGAGGAAGTGGGCACCGCATGGCCGTCGATGAAATTATTGGCGAAGTCCTGTTGCATCTCCGACCGCCATTGCCGCCGCATGATTGAACGCCTTGAGCGTAAGCGGGTTATTAGGCGAAACGCCACACGCCGAACGGAAGACGGCGGCCAGAGTTCCAACGAGTATGTTTTCCTTGCCCTAGAGAAGCCGGTTATCGACTCAAGACTGGTGGAAAAGCGCCGCAAATTGCAGCATACTCCCCGGATACCTATGTCCGGGAAGCCCGGACACAAACACCCTACACCCCCGGACACTTACGTCCGAGAGGGGCGGACAAAATCGACCGGGGGACGCGGACATGGGAATCCGCCCATTGAGCCTGTAGTAGAGTCTTTAGGGGATTCTTCATCGAACAAGCTATCAGAGCCAAACACCCCCATATCCCCCTCGCAAGCGAGCGGGGAGCTAGTCCCTGACCTTCCATGTTCAGCCCCGCCCCATGTCTCCCTGCAATTAGTACGCATCGGCCTGGGAGCAGCGATTGAAGCCGTACATGGGGCGCTGATTCGTCTCACTACACCAGCCTTTGAGAAGCGTGATGGGTTCCGCAACGGCGCGGTCGAGTGGCAGGAGTTTCGTTTCGGCGATCTGGCACTTGAATCCTACGAAGTGGACCGTGTACACGGGCTGGTGCTCACAGTGAGCAGCCCAGAACCAACTTTGACAGCGCTCGGCCTTGTTAAATACAAGGCGCGTTGGGACAAAGCGCTGCTCAAAGCCTTGGGACGGCCCGCGCTGCTCAAGTTGAGAGAATGAGCAGCGTTTGGGTAAGCTACCGGACAAAGAGACGGGCGCGGCACAGAGGGGGATAGGGGGTCGAAATCTCTAGTGGAATCGAAAACCTAGACCGTAGATTAAGCACGTTCACGCTTCCACAAAATAAACATTTTCTCAAAATTGGACCGGAAATGAGCCAAGTCACTATCCCGCGATACAGCGTAGCACAACAGGCCGTAATTGCCCCGCTGGTGCGCTCTTGGACCCCGCGACAGCGGCGCGGGCGGCTTGGAATGCGTGGAAGGACAAAGCCGAATTCCACCAGCGGAGGCGACCGATTGCTAAGAAATGCTAAGGTTGCAGCGCCGGTGCCCACCGGCGGCGCGTGACCTGGAGCACCCGGAGCATCCTGCCAAGCACTCCCCAACCCCGCCGCGCTCTGCGAGAATTGATCTTCACCCAAGAGTGACCCTGCCCGATGCCGCTCTCACTTGCTGAATTCGTCGCCCGCTGGAAGGCCAGCGCCCTCACTGAGCGCGCCGCCGCGCAACTACACTTCACTGACCTCTGCGAAGTGCTCCACCAGCCGCACCCCGCCGCCGCCGATCAAACCGGAGACGCCTACACCTTTGAGAAACACGTCTCGACTGCCAAAGGCGGCAAGGGCTTTGCCGATGTGTGGAAGCGGGGATACTTCGGATGGGAGTACAAAGGCAAGAATGGAGACCTGAAAGCCGCCTATCTCCAGCTTAACGACTACCGGGAAGACCTTGAGAATCCGCCCTTGCTGGTGGTCTGCGATCAAAACCTTTTCGAGGTCCATACCAATTTCACCGGGACCCGCCCGCACGTCTACCGCTTCACCCTTGACGATCTGCTCTCCAATGTTCCCACGGCCTCTTGTGCCATTCCGCCGTTAGAAGTCCTGAAAGACGCTTTCACCGATCCTGAGCAACTCCGCCCTGAGCGCGCCGCCGCCCGCGTCACAGAGGCAGCGGCGGGGGAGTTTGCCAAGCTCGCCACCAGCCTGGAGCAACGGGGAGCGGACCCGCAAGCCGTGGCCCACTTCCTCATGCGGCTGCTTTTCTGCCTCTTTGCCGATAGCATCGGCCTCTTGCCGGACCACCTTTTCAGACAGTTGATCGAACTCGACAGAGCCAAGTCCGCCAGCTTCACCCGCAAGCTACGCCAGCTTTTCGCGGCCATGTCTACCAGTGGGAATAGCTTTGGCGTCCATGACATTGCATGGTTCAACGGCGGCTTGTTTGCCGATGATTCCGTCTTCGATCTAACCTCCGCCGATATGAGCACCCTACGCGCGGCCTCTGCTCTCGATTGGTCGAACGTAGAGCCTGCCATCTTCGGAACTCTCTTTGAGCGCAGCCTGGACCCCGGCAAGCGTTCCCAACTCGGAGCACACTACACCAGCAAGCAAGACATTCTGCTCATTGTGGAGCCGGTAGTCATAGAGCCTTTGCAAGCGCGCTGGCGGGCGGTGAAAGCGGAGGCCCTGGCACTGGTGGAGGACGCAGAGAAGCAGCGTAAAGGCGCGGCCTACAACAAGCTCAGAGCGCAGATGCAAGACAAGCTCTATGCGTGGCTGGCGGAACTCTCCGCCGTGCGCATCCTGGACCCCGCCTGTGGAAGCGGCAATTTCCTTTACCTGGCCTTGCGCCGGATGCTTGACCTGTGGCGAGAGGTCTATCTCTTCAGTGCAGAGCACGGCCTCCCTACCCTGTTGCCGCATCAGGTCCATCCATCGCAGCTCTACGGCCTGGAAACGAACGTCTATGCGCACGAGTTGGCCTCTGTGGTGGTTTGGATTGGTTATCTGCAATGGCTCAATGACAACGGCATTGGATGGCCTACAGAGCCGATTCTTCGCAAGCTCGATAACATCCAACACCGGGACGCGATTCTCGCCCATGATGCGGACGGCAAGCCGGTAGAACCCGCATGGCCGGAAGCGGAATTCATTATTGGCAATCCACCATTTCTCGGCGGGGGCTTTCTGCGCAGAGAGCTGGGTGGCGAATACGTCGATTCTCTCTATCGAATCTATGAAGGCCGCATTACACCTCAGTCTGATTTGGTCACGTATTGGTTTGAGAAGGCAAGGGCGCTGGTTGAGACCAGAGGGGCAAAGAGAGCCGGACTGTTAGCCACGCAAGGGATTCGTGGAGGTATCAATCGCCAAGTCCTGGAGCGGATAAAGGCATCAGGCGATATTTTCATGGCATGGAGTGACAAGGAATGGCTGCTAGACGGCGCAGCTGTTCACGTCTCGCTTGTGGGATTTGATGACGGTTCCCAGACGGAGCGAACACTAGATGGTAGGAGCGTCAACAGCATAAACCCGGACCTGACAGACAAGGCGGATACAACCTCTGCATTCACGCTCAAAGAGAATGCAAACCTCTGCTTTCGCGCAGATGAAAAGGGCGGCCCTTTCGATATTGAAGCCGGGATTGCTCAAGTGATGCTTGCGTCACCAGTGAATGTGAACGGGAGGCCAAACTCAGACGTTTTGAGCAAATGGATAAATGCCTCTGACATTACTGGGCGTTCTCGCGGGATGTGGATCATCGACTTTCACGGAATGACCCTTGAGCAAGCCGCCGCTTACGAATTGCCCTTCGAGTATCTTGCGCAGCAAATCGAAAGAGAACGGTTTGAGGCCATCGCTAAGGGCAAGGAGACGCAGCCGAGAGTACACTGGTGGCTTCATCGGCGTCCCGGCACAGACATGCGCGAAGCCGTTGCAGAGTTGCGGAGATATATCGGGACTATTGCAACTGGGAAACACAGACCGTTCGTTTGGCTTGACCACAGCGTTTTGCCTGACCACCAGCTCTACATCTTCGCTCGCGATGATGATTATTTCTTCGGTGCTCTGCATTCCCGCCAGCATGAAGTGTAGGCACGCGCGCAAGGGACACAACTCCGGGAGGTGGAGAGCGGCTTTCGCTACACCCCAACGTCAACTTTTGAAACGTTCCCCTTCCCCTGGCCACCGGGCCATGAGCCGAAAGACTCGCCGCTGGTGGAGGCCGTCGCAGAGGCCGCCCGCGCACTGGTTGAGAAGCGGCACGCCTGGCTCAATCCGCCGGATGCCAGCGCAGAGGAATTGAAGCGCCGCACCCTCACGAATCTCTACAACGCCCGCCCTAGTTGGCTGGCGGAGGCTCACCGCAAGCTAGACGCGGCGGTGTTTGCGGCCTACGGCTGGCCTGTGACGTTGACCGATGCGGAACTCCTGGAGCGCTTGCTCGCCCTGAATCACCAGCGCGCCGCCGCTTCGCGGGGGCAGGCAGCGGCGGCGCTACATGGGCACTAACTTGCGCTTGTTGTTTGCCTTTGATCGAACACGTGGAGTAGCCGAACCGCGAGGTCTCTCGGGGTTAGGCTCGGTGAATTGATCGTGCAGAACCACATTGAGCAGCGACCTATGGACCCGGATGCATCCGTTGTATTCGATAAGACCGAGCCTGCGAAAGCGGTTCATGAAGGAGCTGACGCGGGAGCGGGTGGTACCGACCATCTCCGATAGAGTTTGCTGCGTGACCCGGAATGTTCCATAATGCACACCTCACCCTGGTGTCTTGCCGCCACGCTGATCTGTTGGGAGCCTTACGGAGCCACCAGACGCCGGGACCATCCAACCGGCAAGCATTCCCCGCAAGCGCAGAGACGGCCCGCCCGCCCCGCCAGCGCCCTTCCCTGGATTCGATCCACCAGCGCCGGGAGGATGGCACCCGCCGCGCCAATCCGTTCCGCCCCAAGGGAGTGAAGAGAGCGCCCCGCTACCAGAGAACATCTCGGCGAGATTCAAGCCGGAGACCGTAGGCAGGTGGCCCAGCCGCCGATCCAGCCACCGCCCACACTCCCACTCCCGTGTGGTACATTTTCGCCATGCTGAAATGCTGAGCGATGACGGAAGGGAAAAGCGCAATGGAAGAGAATCACGCGGCTCTGGGAGGAAGAAGGCACCTCGCAAAGTGGGAGAAAGTTACGGCACTGAGCACCTTTGTCCTTGCCGTATTGGGCATATTGACGGTGCTATTTGCGTGGAAACAGATTAACGCTATGCGAGATGGTACACAGCGCCAGATTGACGAAATGCGGGATGAGGCACATGGGCAGATTGGCGAGATGCGTGAAGAAGCAAGGGTCCAGCACCTGACCGCAATGATAGATAAATTCGATAGCCCAACATTCCTGTCTATTAGAAAGTCGCTTGCCCAACAGAGAGTCGATCAAAAATCAAAGCCAATGCGACTCCGTGATCTTGAAGCGGAAGATGTACCTTATTACCCCGTTGAACTCGATGATGAACTAACATTTTGCGACAACCTCGGTCTGCTTACTGACCGTGGCTATCTGGATCGACACGACGTGTGGTATATATTCGGGCAATGGCTTTTCTACCTCAGGGAAGATGCTCAGCCTTATCTTGAGTCTCTGTCAGGGAAAGTAGACTATCAAAAATGCACGAGTCTCGTCGATAGCATAGAACCGTTTGAGAAGAATGAGAACGATGGCGCTTACCTCCGTCCGAGCGACGACGACCGCATCGACTACTATATGGAAGAAATACGACGAATGGCAGGGCAACCAGCCTCCCACGCGAGAGTCCCTAAGAAACCCTGAATTTGTTGGGGTTGGTGTATGATTTTTATGAAAGGAAGAACGAATGTCTATCAGTTCCATCATTGCTGAAATTGACGTAGAGATTTCCCACCTCGAACAGGCTCGCGTTGTGCTTTCAAGCCTCGACTCCACCGCAATAGAAGAAGTATCCGCACACGCCAAGAAGGTTGTAACGAAACGGCGGAGATTGAGCACCAAGGCAAGGGCGGCAATTGCAGCCGCACAAAAGAAGAGATGGGCAGCAGTCCACGCCGCTGAGGGGAAGAAGGCGAAGTCTAAAGTTCCCTTCTAGCGACCGACCGGCTCGTTTTTACTCTACATTTACCTCTACCCAAGTCAGCGAACCGCTTAAGATAAGGAAGGAGGGATGGACTATGCCAAATTTTGTTACGTTCGACGATGGATGCAATTATGTGGCGATTGCAGAAATCGAATCCTTTGGTTACGTGGAAGGCCCGAACAAGGGTGGCCAAACCCTGATTAAGCTCAGAAACGGACATACGTTTCTCTCAAGTTGGGATGTATCAAAAGTTGCCGAATTGCTCGGACCAGTTGCCAATCTTCATTATTGATCCTGGCTTCCCGGCCTATGGATGAATACCGACAAGAATGGAGAAACCATTAGCCGGAAGTGAATCGTCCTTACCAAAACGCACGTCAAATCCCGCTTTCTTCAAGGACACTGCCAACAGAAGGCCACCTTGAGGAAGCCCCCCAACCGGGGCACCCTGCTCGAAGGTTGGTTCCACTTTGGAAACAAACACAAGAGGCTCTGGCGGGGTTAAATACTCACCCGCACTATATCCCCAAACTCCTCCTACCGGAAGTTTCCAGCCAGCACCTCGGAGAATTATCACGAGTTGAGCGGCCAGTGGGCAACTATTGGGGTCTCCAAATACGCAAGTGATTGAAGCCATTTGCCCATCTGCAAATGGCTTCATCTGATTTGACATTTCAGTCATTTGCTCCATGCTCAGTGTCCTCCGAACATAAGCATAGTTGTTAACATTCGGGGCTATTACAGTTCCACCGCTAATAGCGAAGCCACCGGGTGCATTATTGGTTGTCCCAGGTTGTTGCGATGCCGACATCTCATCGAGCTTTTTCATGATAACGTCGAGGTAATCTTGGTTCTCCAATGCCGTCTTCAGGATCGAGGGTATGCTCTCTATAGCCTTTCTTTGAGCGGGCGTCAGGTTAGAGCAATTGACCTTTGCCCCCGACAGAGCGACGATGTTGGCGCAAGAGCTTCGGGTGGAAGTCTGATGGACGGTTGGAGCAGTCTGTCCGTTGGCGGAAGCTACGAAGCCAAAAAACAAGACCAACTCAATGACCTGTTTTGTCTTTTTCATGACGTTCCTTCCCTGCATTGCAATTGATTTGAGAAGCAGACCCCGCAACTATATTGGAGCAGTCACTGCCCGTGGATGTCTGGTTTATCGTTGTCGGGGCGACCGGAGGAGGTTGTAATGGCGGTGCAACTTCGGGGCGATGCACAGCATAAATGTGCCAGCTTGCCTCGCAAACCGTGCAAATAATGGCAAGCATAAGAAGGGCCGTAAGCGCCTTGCGTTTGGCGGATAGTGGGGCCTGATCCGGGAGGCGATGTAAGTGGCCCGCCCCAAGAAAGCACACTCCGACCACAGTGCAGATTACGGCGACAATCAGTGCGCTAGTCGGTCCGAAAAAATGTTCTATGAGGTATGGCACAGAAAACCCCATGAACAAAAATCCGTAGCCCAACATTGAATCCCTTTCCATGCACGCAATGTTCTCACTGCAACCCGCCTTATGTCGATCCCGTTACTGCGTAAGAGAAAAGCTAATTCTGGCCTCGGCAATAGCCGCGTATTCCTCGGACAATTCAACCCCCGTCACTTCATCCCAACCAGCGCGTAGACCGCCAATCATCTCGCTGCCGGAGCCGCTGAACGGCACTAGGAGCCGCCGTGGGCTTTCTGTCGAGGCTGAGGGCAGGATGAGCTTGGCGAGGTGCTCAGTGAGGCTCAGGGGCTTAACTGTGGGGTGTATGTTGCGGTTGTTCGCCCGCTCCTGATCCGGCTGTCCGCCAATGCCCGACGACATGGTCTTCCGCGCCTTTGGCTCAAAGGCATCAAGCCCAGCATCCCTCTCTTTGCGGCTGGCCTTGGCACAGTAGAAATACCGGCTCCATGGCTCACCTTCAAATCCTTCGTTGAGGATGGTGTTGGCTGGCCAGCGGCCTAAGCCCTCGCCCGTATCGCCAAACTTCGCGTAGTTCAATCCAGGCCGATAGATTTTGTTCTGGCTGTCCAGATGCGGAGTATCAGGATCGTGCCTCGTTCCACCGCTGTCACCGACCCGACATTCGTCAATGTTCAGAGGCAGCACCGTCTTGCCCGGCTTGCGGGCGAGGATGATTGGCTCATACGCGGGTTTCAGACAGGCGTGGGATTTTGGAAAGCCGGTCGAGTAGAGCCACATCAGACAGTCGCGAATCTCGAATCCGGCGTCTTCAATGGCACAGGCCATGCGATGAAATGTGCGGGTGCCACCAAAGGCCATGAGATACGCACCGGGGGTCAGAACCCGGTACATCTCAGACCACAGCGTGGCATTGAAAGCGATGCCGCTGGAGTCCCACTTTTTGCCCATGAAGCCAAGCTCATACGGCGGGTCGCTCAGACTGCCGTGAAAGGAATCCGAAGGTAAGGTGGGGAGTACATTGAGTACGTTCCCTCTATGAATAAGATAATCAGGCACATAGTCTAATACTGGAAATTTGCAGTTGCAGAGGGGAGGTTGTGTAGAATCATCTCAGCCCGCCTCCTCGGCTGGTCATAATAGATAGTTACGTTAAGTAAATTCAAGTGGAGAATAGAATATGAAGTTTCAATTCAATTATTTCAATGGTCATACGAAGTGGGGAGTCCAAATAGAGTTCGACGGCTCGGAAAAAACGCAAGGTAATCTCACACTCCTGATGCAATTAGCAGTCGGCCTCGCCCTGCAATTCATTTTGCATCTTCTACGAAGGCCACACCTGTAGAGTTTCCATTCAGGTAGCCAGCCAAGAAGTAACGGAGGCAACGAGAGGAGCCGGGGGTTATTCATCCCCGGCCTTCTTGTCGCTTTTACTTCTTGCATGGGAATGCATCGACCATCGCCATCAGAATCAATCTGGTGTCGGGAACATGCAGCCTCTCAGGATGGTCGTTGAGATACTTCACGACGATGCGTGCGCCCTGTATTGTCTTGATTGAATCGGGAATGCAGCCGTGCATTGCGGTGCTGTCAACGTCTCCGCCGTGGTCAGCCGACTGCCATAGCGTCATCGTGTCCATGATGCCGCGCACTAGCCCCATGCATGACCCAGCGTTGAGATTGTCTAATGCGGACGTTAGCGTCGAATCTGAATCTGCCATTTTGACGACCAGTGAGCAATTGTGAAGCAGTGCGTTTCCGTCGCTCTGAGCGGAGGCCGGAGCCAAAGACAGCGCAAACCCGAATAGCAGCAATGGTAAATGGAGCTTCGCACGCATTTCAGATTCCCTTTCTTGAGTAGTTTTGAGGGCTGGCAGAATCCGCTACCAGCCCCTTATCGCGGATTGTGTCCACGGCAACGATTCGCACAGTAGGTCTATATTGCCTTACGGCCTTTTGGTTTTCGGATGCGTCGAGCTTGTAAGCCTTTCGCATCGGGACTCCCGTCGCTAGCAGACAGGAGGGACGGCAGCGCCCTACGTTGTCAGAGCTACCCCATGCTTATGTCCGCACTACTGGCAATAGGGGCGTGTCATGAGAAAAGCGATTAGCTTTTTCATGGCGCACCTCCGACCGATGGTTTCGGTTGCCCGCAAGTATAGCAGCCCTGAGCCTGAACCCAATACTGGCTATTTGTCGCTGAACAGCGTGCGGCGTATGCCTTCCTCGGCTCCCAGGCCGAGACCGGGCAAGCCGACATATTTGCCGAGCATCTTCGCTATCGCCTGAGTCTTGAGGGCGTGTACAGCCCTGGAAACAATCGGCGCGCCGTGGGCTGGTGTGCAAACTGAGTGGGAATTGAGGCGCAAAACGCTGTGGGGACTTTTGTGGGGAGTACCCGCTTGCGGGGCCTTGTTTCCCCTTGTTGCCCCTGTGTCCATTAGTTAGTGTTTCCAATCACTTACCGGAATCAACAAAACGCCACAATTGGCCCTGGTAGGTCTGCAAAACCTTTATGCGCCGGTTCGATCCCGGCCCGCGCCTCCAATCCTTTCAAGCGAAATTTAAAATTTCACGGTACGGGCGGTCACGCGGATGCGGCCCTAGCAGATGATCGGAACCGTCCTGGGGACAAAGTTCGCAATCGGAGTGTTGGGTAGAACCAAATTCACGGTAGTGCCCGAACCATCTGTCGCGGTTGCGGAAAACTTCAGATCCTGGGGAAGTTCCAGCTCCCACTGTAGAATCTCTATCTTCTGCTCTGAGATGCCGCTTATCTGCGTGCTCTCGTTCCAAAGCTTGTAGCCCGCATCCAATTTCATTGGGTCGCCGCAAACGATGGTGTAAGTGACGGTAACGCCGCAAAGCACCAGCGCCTTGACCCTCTCCTCTACCTTTTTCGACATATCCGTATTTGCCCCGGCCCAGAAGGGAATCACATTGAGCTCGTTGTCGCCCGGGCCATTGAGATTGTGGTTGAGCAAGTGGGCCAGCACATAGTGAGGCTTCGCCATCAGTCCCCCCCTCATATTTACGTAGTTGCGCCTCTTTACCACACTCCAGCATTCGGCCTTGTCGGCGATGACCTGCTGGTCGGGCACGGAACCGAACGGCGTTCCCAATGCTGGATCGGGGATAATACTGACCTCGGACTGATTAAGCCCACCCCCCATCTCCGTATGGGGACTCTTGATCAGGTGAATTTCCGATTCCGCGAGGAATCCTTCTCTCACCATCACTTTGCGCAGGCGCTGGATAAAACTCTGCCAGGGTTCCTTAGCGGCGACACCGAAACCATAGCCAAGACGCTGATTCATGTATCCAAGGAACATCTGCGCCGGCGCGAATCCTGTGTCGAATTGATCCCTCCCAAAAGGGATCGTCGGCGAGAAATTATCCTCGTATCCGGCCCGGGTCGGAATGCTGGTCACAAAGCCAGCGCAGTCATTTTCCACCGAAGCGATCAGGCACTCCCACAGATGCCTCGTCTCTGTCGACATCAGAGGAAAAGTACCCTTGGAAAGGTATTGCGTGTTTAGTTCGCTAAGAATCGAGGATGTACACATGGGCCGAATTTTAGCATGTCTTTTTTAGATTTCGATACCCGCCAGAAGCCGGCTTTCCCAACGAGCTCTACCTGTGCGGGCGGCCTATGCGGCGCAAAGCGGAAACACCACTTGAAAGGTCGTGCCCTTTTGCTCTTCGCTGGAAACAGAGAGATCGGCGTGATGAATCTCCGCGATCCACTTGGCGATTGCCAGGCCCAACCCGCTGCCCTCGACCTGGCTGCGCGAAGGATCGGCGCGGTAGAAGCGCTCAAAGACATGGGGAAGATCGTCGTCCGAGATGCCCATGCCGCTATCGCGCACCAGCAGCGTTGGTTCTCCCAATACCAAGCTTAGAGTTACTTCGACTTGGCCGGGCGCGTCGGTATATTTCAATGCGTTATCGAGCAGAATCCAGAGCAGCCTGCGCAGGCTCGGAGAATCTCCCAGAACTTTGACAGAGCGCGCCGCTCCTAATGAAACGGAGAGAGCAAGTTGTCTCTCATTGGCCAACGGCCGCGCCATCTCGCAGGCTTCCTCGACCACAGCAGCCAGGTTCACCGGCTCCAGGGCGATTTGGGGCGATTCGGCGTCGGCGCGCGCCAGAGTGAGCATATCTTCCAGCAAGACCGAGGCCTTGGCCGCCTCTTCGACAATATCGGCAAAAGCTTGTCGGCTGAGATCGTCGGCGCGGGGATTGCGTAGCGCCACCTCCGCCACTGTGCGCGTAAACGAGAGCGGGCCGCGCAGCTCATGCGATGCATCGGCCGTAAATTGCTCGATGCGCTTCACCGCGGATTCCAGGCGTGCCAGCATGGCGTTGCAGGTCTCCGCCAGTCTTTGCAACTCATCGCCCGTCTTCTCCACCGGAAGCCGCTCGGAGAGATTTCGAATGCTGATGGACCGCGCCGTGGCGGCGATTTTGTCCACAGGCTTGAGCGCCTTGCGGCTGAGCCAGTAGCCGCCCGCCGACGAGATCAGCAGCAGCACTGGCGCCGAGGCGAGCAGGCCCTCCCAGAAACGATCGAGAACAAGCAGATTGCCTGCCTCCGGGGCAGCCGCCAGCAGATATACGGGTTGGCCATCGAGCGCATACTTGCGCATCAGTACCCAGTACCACTGCCCCGACTCATTCACGTGAAGGAACCGCTCTGAATCCGAGCCCTGCACCGCTGGCCACGGAAAGCTCTTCGCCGCTATCGAGGGTGACGGGAAGGCTCTGCTGCCATCCGCGCGAACGACTTCCGCGAGGCCGTTTCCGGTTGCGCGGGCGAAGTCCTCAAAATCCTGGTAGCGATCCGCCTGGCTTTCGCCTTCGGTCTTATGCAACAACTCCTGCAACCGGTCTACGCGCCGGGCAAGTGTTTGGTAGCGCTCTCCGGTCAGGGTTGTCTTCAGGTTGAACCACATGGCGCCGCCGAACAGCACCCAGCCCAGGAAGAAGATGCCGCCGAACCAGATTGTGAGGCGAAGCGAAATCGAGGAGCGACCTAGCACGGCGTGCTCCGCAGCGAATAGCCCACGCCGCGAATGGTATGCAGCAACTCCGGTTCTCCACTGCGCGTGATCTTCGACCGAAGCGCTCGAATGAAGACATACAAGCTGTCGTAGCTTACATCGGCGTCCGCATTCCAGCCCTCTTCGATCAGCACTCCATGGGGAACGATGGTCTGCGCGCGGCGCATCAGCGTCTCCAGCAGGGCGCATTCGGTCTTGGTCAGAGTCGCCTGGCGTTCTCCACGCTGCAACTCGAACTGGTGAGGCCGCAGAATCAGATCCTCGAATTGCAGCGCCTTGGGGATCGGCGTGGGAACGCGGCGCGCGGCAGCACGCACCTTGGCCAGCAACACATCGAGGACGAAGGGCTTGGTCAGGTAATCGTCCGCTCCGGCATCCAGCCCGCAGACGATATCGCTCATTGAATCGCGCGCCGACACGATGATGGCCTGCGTGCGCATCCGAACCTCGCGAAGTTTTCGAATCACCGCAAAACCGTCCATGCGCGGAAGCATGACATCCAGAATCATCACGTCGTAGTCGCCAGTCTTGCCCAGGCGCAATCCTTCAGCGCCGTCATAGGCGAGCGTGACCGAGTAGCCCTCGCCCTCCAGCGCGCGGCCGATATGCCCAGCAAGGCTGCGCTTGTCCTCGACGATCAAAACCTGCATGACCGCAATCCTATGCGCGCCAAATAAATTTTCCGTGAATAGGGGCGGGCTTTGCGGACTTCCTCAGATTGCGATTAGACTCGCCTGCCATACTCCCCTCAATTCTCACACCCTGCCATCGAGCAGGAATCAACCAGGAGAGAGGCCTCATGCTTTTCATTAGAAGTACTTGGAGCGCCCGCAATATCGGTTGCCTACTACTGAGTCTACTGTTTGTTTCTTCGCCGGTCTTTGCGCAATCTGCCAAAGGCATTATCACCGGCACGGTCGTAGACAACGCGGGGGCCGCGCTCGAAGGAGCGCAACTCAAGTTGCTTCCCCTTGGAATCGCCGCCGTGACCAACGGCCAGGGAGAATTCGCATTTCCCGCGATTCCGGCTGGAAGCTACACTATTTCTACTTCATTCGTGGGCTTCAAACCCTCTGAGACCAAGGTCGAGCTGGCCGCGGGTCAAACCCAGAATCTCCAGATCAAGCTCGGCATCGCCTCCGTAGGAGAGGAAATCGTGGTCACCGCCGAGCGCGTGCACGGCGAGGCAGACGCCATTAATGAGACCCGCACGGCGGACAATATCCTCCAGGTGATTCCGGCCGATGTGATCATTAGCTTGCCGAACGCCAACGTTGCCGATGCGATCGGCCGCCTGCCCTCAGTCACGCTTTTTCGTGCCGAGGGTGAGGGAGAATATATTCAGGTTCGTGGTACCGAGCCCCGCTTGACCAACGTCACTGTGGATGGAATCACGATCCCCGCTCCGGAGCCCGACGTACGCCAGGTTCGTCTCGACGTCATCCCCTCGGCTCTGATAGATTCCATCGAGCTCAACAAGACTCTGTCGGCCAGCCAGGATGCGAATGGCATCGGAGGCTCGGTGAACCTGCGCACCAAGAGCGCCAGCGAGCAGCCCAGCTTCGACGTCTTCACTAAAGGCGGCTACACCCCGATCATGAATGGCCGCGCAGCGGCGGAAACAGGAGCGACCTATGGGCAGCGCTTCGGAAAGAACAAGAGATTCGGCATTCTCATCGACGGCTCCTTTGACTACAACGGCCGCGGCATCGACAACATTCAGCCGGCCCTCGATCCCTACTCCACCTTCGCTCAACCCTTCTATGACAATGACACCATCAGGGAGTACCGCTACTACCGCTATCGCGACGGCATTGCCGGCAGCGCCGATTACAAGTTCAGCGAGAACACCAGTTTCTTTGCACACGGCATCTACACCGACCTCAAGGACTGGGGCGACAAGTGGTACTACGAGCCAGTTTCAAACACGCTGACCTCGACAGGCAGCGCCCTCAGCACCAAACTGCAAGCGCCCAAGTTCTACACCTCCAGCAAGCGCCCCAATGCTTCAGTCGGCACCTTAATTCTTGGCGGACGGCATGTCGACAATAACTCGTGGCTCACCTGGCAGGTTTCGGCCTCGCGTTCTTACGAAGTCGACTCCGCAGGCAATCCCAAGGCCGACTTCGCCTGGAACACAACCAAGCTCAATTGCAACTACAACCCGGCCGCGCAGACGGATAAGTATCGCCCCACATTCGGCCCCTGCGACGGCCCCAACTCGATACTCCAGACAGCCGCGGACTGGACCTTGAAAGATATAACCATCTCCACAGGGCTAGTCGCCGAGCTTGATCTCACCGCTCAAGCGTCCTACGCAAGGAATTACACGGTCAATGGGCACTTTGGGACCTTTGAAGCAGGCTTTAAGATCGGCAACGCCCACAAATCGCAGAATTCGACCGAGACCGTCTATGACGGATGGGCGACGAGCGGCGCCGGCACCGCCTCCTATAGCATGCCTGCGCTCCAGAGCGGCTTTGAAAACACCGACTATTACAACGGCACTTACTTCGGCGGCAAGTTCGGGCCCGTGTCGGATTTCAACAAAGTGCAGACTCTCGTACTCGCCAATCCCACGTCGTTTCCGGCAGACCCATACAAGACCGCTCTCGACAACACTCCGAATATCTTCCACACCATCGAGCGCATTCCCGCCGGTTACGTGATGAACACCATCGACTTCGGCAAGCTGCATGTGCAAACCGGGTTGCGTATTGAAGCTACGCAGATGGACACGTTCGGGTACGTCCTGACTTTAGATCCCAACGATCCGGGAGGTACGCCCGCTGGCGCCACCCCCACCGGCCTCTGCACCACGCCGGGCCAAAATAACTGCTGGACAATCGCAGGAATCGCCAACAACCCTTCCTATGTGGATATTCTACCCAGCGTGCAACTGCGCTATGGGCTGACTCCGGACTCCAACCTTCGCGGCGTTTATGCGCGCGGCGTCGCCCGTCCCGATCCATATCAGTTGGTTCCGTATGTCACAGAGGACGATTCAGCCAGCCCCGCGTCTGTCGATGTCGGCAATCCGTCCCTGCGGCCCGAGCACGCCAACAACTACGACCTGATCTACGAAAACTTCCTGCATCCGCTGGGCATGATTCAGGTTGGCGTCTTCGCCAAGCAACTAACCGCTCCGCAGCTTGAGTTCATCATCCCCGCCGACATCGACCTTGCCGATCTTCCGGCGGGAACGCTGCCTCCAAATCTCCTGGCGACCATCCAGCAATACTCGACTGGCGGCGAGTCCTTTTCGACGACGCAATTTATCAACGGCGAGAATGCTTTTCTGTACGGTTTTGAAATCGGGTACCAGCAGCACCTGAATTATCTTCCCAGCGTATTCGGAGGGTTGGGCATCACCGCCAACTACAGCTATACCGGCTCGCGGATCAAGGGCGTCCCGTTGCGCACAGACCATCCGCGGTTGATCGATCAGGCCCTCAATACATGGAACCTCAGCCCCACCTACGACACTAAACGGTTCTCACTGCGCATGGGACTGGCTTACAACGGCTCGAGCCTATTCTCCTATAACTGGATCGCGCCCTCCCTGGCTCCGGGCGCGGGAGCGGACCCCAGCGCCCTTGGCCCTACCGGTCCCTCCGGAGACGTCTGGACCCTCGCCCACATGCAGGTGGATGCGCAAGCAACTTATCGGATATGGCGCGGCATGAGCGTCCTGGTCTCCGGCCTCAATCTGACCAATGAGGTCTTTGGCTATTACCAGGGCAGCGATCAGTTCGTGAATCAACGCGAGTACTACAAGCCCACTTACACGGGCGGCATTCGCTACCAATTTGGCAAGGAGCGATAGTTAGCTTTGCTTAAGTTGTTGGGTCTCAATGGGGGTATATGCTACCGCAGTGGCCTATCCCCCACTTTCCGATCGCTCTTTACTTCGAGGAACTTCATGTCGCGAAAGCTGCCCCTCCTGGTTTGCATGCTCTCTATCGTTGCTTCTTTTCTGGCCGCGCAAACCACGCCTCCACCTTCTGAAACGAAAGATGCGGAGCTGAAATTTGTTGTCTACCTCAGCCGTCATGGAGTGCGTTCGCCCACAGCGAGTCCGGCGCAATATAGCGTTTACTCGGCGGCGCCCTGGCCTGCCTGGGATGTTCCTCCCGGCCACGTTACCGCGCACGGCTTTGAACTGATGAAGCTGTTTGGCGCATACGACCGGAGCGAACTGGCCGAAGAGGGGCTATTAAGCGCAGCCGGATGCGGCGACTCTGGCAGGGTCACGATCGTCGCGGACTCCGACCAGCGCACGCGCGAGACCGGAAGAGCGATCGCTGCGGGACTCTATCCCGGATGCGCGATTCCAGTGCATGCGCTGCCTGAAGGCACTGCCGATTCGCTCTTCCATACCGATCCGCTCCATTTCGATCCCGCGGACCCATCGCCGGCTGCCGCAGCCATTGCAGGGCGGATCGGCGGCAACCCAGCCAACCTGACGGAGGCCTACCGTAGCCAGCTTGCCGCACTGGATCGGATCCTCGCCACCTGTGGCGTCACGCCTTCTGCGCGGCAGCACCAGCGGACCTCTCTCTTCGATATTCCAGCCAGCTTGTCGACGGGAAAAGGCGACCACCCCGCCGAATTGCGCGGCCCGCTCAACACGGCGTCGACACTGGTTGAAATCCTGCTGCTCGAGTACGCGCAGGGCATGGATGCTTCCAGTGTTGGCTGGGGCTGCGTGGATGGGGCCAAGCTCCGCTCCCTGATGGAACTGCACTCTGTGGCGGCGGACTTCAACCAGCGCACGCCGGCCATCGCCCGAGTGCAAGCATCGAATCTGCTCGAACAGATTCGCATCTCGTTCGAACAGGCCGCCACCGGCAAGCCGGTTCCCGGAGCCGTGGGCAAACCTTTGGATCGCGTCCTCTTCCTTGTCGGACACGACACCAACCTCGCCAATGTCGCGGGCTTGCTCAACCTGACCTGGATCGCCGACGGACGCCGCGACGATACGCCTCCCGGAGGCGCTCTTGTTTTTGAACTCTGGAAGTATCGTAAAAGCGAAGAGTACAGCGTCCGCACTTACTTTACGGTGCAGACCCTCGAACAGATGCGGTCCGGCTCCGAGGTGACGTTGACCCATCCGCCCGAGCGCGTTCCTGTTTTCTTGCCGGGTTGTAGCGGGCCCGATTATTTCTGTAGTTGGCCGGCGTTCAAGCAGGCCATTGAAGCAGCGATTGCGCCAGGTAAGCCGTAGCTTGTGGTGATCCCGCCGGTTCGGCTATGCTGAATTCCCTATGCCCCACGGATTTGACACGCACCGTGTATTCATTTCAGCCCCCGGCGATCTGGATTCAGATCGTCAGGCTTGCTATGACGCCATCTCACAGGTGAACGAAACCACGGCTATGCCGGCAAAGATCCTGCTGGTGTCCGTCGGCTTGCGAGACAACGAGCAGATCACCGGCAGCCGTAGCATTGTTTCGGACAATGTCCGCTGGAGCGCGTACTTCATTCAGGTCTTTCAGGACGACTGGGGTCCGCGCGACTTGTTTCGAAAATTATTTCTACTGGCCACCGAGTGCCGCGACGACGCGGCCATGCCGATGCGCGAGGTGTTGGTCTGCCTCAAGAACGCTCCCAACGAAACCAACCCGGAGATTCTGGCTTTTCGCAGGGAGTTGGAGGAGCGCCAGGATATCCGCGTCTTCCATTACAGCAATGCGGACGAACTGGGAGCGCACATCGCCGATAACTGCAACGCATGGGCACGGGCCTTGATCGAGTCGGGAACCACCGCGGGAATCGGCTCTGAGGGAGCAGGCGCCGGGACATAGCTCTCGCCGCACGCTGCTCGTCCTTTGCAGGGGCAGGGCGAACGGCAAGGGTGGACATGGCTCAAGTGTGCGCGGGACCGGCGTTGCAGCCGGTCCCGCGCTGGGCTAGTTCACTATGAGCGTGGCGGAAAGACACCCTGCATCGAGATGATCCAGTACAAGCCAAGGTACGGCATCATGTTGTTGTGCGGCTGATTGCCTCCGGGGAAGGGAGGCAGCGCGGACGAACTCATCTGTATGAGCGGTGGCGGCGCGCCGGTGGTGGAATAGATGTTGCCACCCTTGCTGTCGGCAAAGGCGTTGCCGATCGGCGTTGTCGCGTCGGCGAGAGTGCTCTTTGCCATGCACGTGTGATTGTGGTTGGGGGTTTCGGTTGCGAGCAGAGTTACATTCGGCACGCCGCCGGCTTCTCCCAGGTCGTACAGGCTCAGACCGGGGCTTTGGCCGTATCCAAGAGCGACGGAGCCTTGCAGATTGGGTAGTGCGAAGTTGCTCGTCCCGTTGCCGCCGTAGTTGACTCCCAGCAGCGAGAAAAGCGCGGTATATTGCGAAATCGACAAAAGCTGACCGGCGGCAATTTGCCACCCTATCGGGTTGAAGTTGAAACCGACCAGCGCCAATTGACCGACAAATGGGTCCGACATTCTTCGTTTCTCCTGATTTGAGGCGTTAGTTGCGGGATGGGAAGATGCCCGACAAAGCGATGCACCATGTCATCACCAGAAAGGGCTGCCGGTTTTCGTGGGGCTGGCTTCCGCCGACAGTGGAGACGGTGCCCGCATTCATAGACCCGAGAGCGGTTGCCGCGGTAAAGTCGTTTGCGCCTTGGCCGGCCAGCAGGGCGCCGCCCGTGGGTTTGTCGCTGGATGCCGCCGCCCCGGAAGCGTTGAGAGCGTGGATATGGGGCGGTACATTGGCGGCAAGCAATGTAACCGATTCCACGCCGCCCACCTCACCATCGCCGATGTTATTGCCGCCGCCGCTGCCGACGCCGATCGGGGTGCGGCCTTGAAGGTTCGGAAGCCCGTAACTCTGTACGCCATTCCCGCCAAAAGTGGTTCCGAGAAGCGAAAACAGCGCTTGATTCTGATTGATTGCCATAAGCTGCCCATTGCACAAGGCATAGCCTTTGGGCGGGAAATTAAACGACGCCAGCAAGAGCTGGCCCAGAAACGGTGTTGACATGCGATCTCTCCTTCCTTCTGTGCTCTTAAATAAGTGGCAATCAGCCTTGGCTGGGGAATACACCGAATAGAGCGATGATCCAGTTCAGCGCCAGGAAAGACTGCCTGTTTTCATGCGGTTGGTTTCCGCCGCCGCTGAAGCCCACCATCGCCGCATTCATTGCGAGGTTCGATCCTGTGGTGGTGTAGGCTGACAATCCCTTGCCCACCGTATTGCCGGAAGGCATGTTTGAGCCGGCCGCGTTCGAGGAAGCCTGCAAGGCGTGCGTGTGAGTTGGGTACTGGTTGAGGGCGATGGTCACCGATTCAACGCCGCCTATTTGTCCAGGCACGTAGGTGCTGATTCCGTTCGAGCCCTGATGGAGAGGAATTCGGCCTTGCAGATTGGGGAGACCGTAGGTGTTTTGACCGTCTCCACCGTAAGTAGTGCCAATAAGTTGGAAGAGGGTGGGGTTTTCCGAGATGGATACTAAACTGCCGTTGCAGATCGACCAACCGACCGGCGCAAAGCTGAAACCGACCAGTCGGACTTCACCGACGAAGGGCTGACTCATCCGTAAATTCTCCTTTGATTTTGCGGGGGCTGCCGGGAGTGGGGAAGCAGCGTCCAATTTTTACCATTCTTCCGGAGTGCTTGCAATAGGTTTCTGGGAGATGCGGTACTTTAGTAACTAATGATTGCGCAGGCGCCGGATTTTTGGGCCAGAAAAGGAAAAGCCTCCGGCGATCCGTTTGTTATGAGTATGGTATGAAAATTCAATTGACAACAGGACCGTAGGCAAGTAAACATAGACCGATCCTTGACTATGGCTCGCGGGTTTCTTATGGGATGTTGTTTTCCCTGGATTCCCATAAAAGATAGGGCTTGCGAACGAAGGTCAAACCCTTACAGATTGATACGGCTGAGGAGACGGGGGTCTCCGCACCGGCAAACCGGCTTACTCTTCCCCAAGGGCGCCGCCCAGTTCCGCACGATCCGAGGTCTCTATCATGTCGTTCGCTGCCCTTTCTGCGACACCCCTGCGTTTCGCCCGTTTGAAGTTTAGCCTGCTTGTTCTTTCCCTGGTAAGCCTGCTGCTACCCGCCGCTGTCAGCGCCCAGCAGACCTTCACCGGCGGCGGAGCCATCACAGTCGGCTCGACGCAGACCACCGCATCCAGTTCCACGCTCACCATCGCCGGCGCAACGGGGTCTTCGATTGCCACCCTTAAGATCATTCTCAACGGTGTCACGTCGGATGGAGAAAATTGTCAGAATTGCTTCAGCATGCAGGTAGCTGCGTTTTATCTGCAGGCGCCGCATGGCGGTCCTTCGCTGGTGTTGCTGGGAGGTACAGGCGATGGCACCGACGGCGACGATAAGCAGGATTCCGGGTCAGGACTTGACAACGTCACGATCACGGTTCAGGATGGCGCGACCGTAGCGCCAACCGGGCCTCCGGGGGCGATATGGCCGCACACCGGCTCTATCACCGTAGCGCCCAGCTCTTACTTCATTTCTAACGGTTTCACATCGCCCCTCGGCTCGGCAGCCGACTGGCCTCAATCGGACGGCACCGCTACCCTCACCACTACAGGCACCGGCCGTTTTATCGGAACAGGCATTGCCAATGGCGACCAGTGGACACTGTCGATCCAGAACGGTGAGGACGATACCACTACGCCGATTTCCATCAGCTCGTGGGAGATGATTGTTACCTATGCCACCACGACCCCAACCTCGACCGTCGTCACCTCAAATACAAATCCGTCCTTCACCGCGTCTCCCAACAACACCGCTACGCTGACAGCGACGGTTTCCGGCTCGGGGGGGACGCCGACAGGAACGGTTGCATTTGAAGACAACGGCGTCACCATCTCCGGTTGCGGAGCCGTCACATTAAGCGGCGGCGTGGCACATTGCGCGACAACCTTTACCCAGGGCTACCACCCCATCGACGCGATTTATTCAGGCGGCGGCGGATTCGGCCAAAGCAGTGGCAGTCTTACCCAGCTGGCTGAAGTCCACCCGACTCAGTCTGCAAACACTTGGTGCAATAACGCTTCATTCTCGGACGCTCTGGACAGCACCCCAATCGCTTATCCTGCCATGATTCCCATCTCTGGCTATCCCGCCGGGTCAACCGTGGGCGACGTCACTCTGGAACTGGAAAGCGTAACCGAGGGCATCGCGAACACGGGATCGGGAATTGATGCGCAGTTCCTGCTGGTTGCGCCGGGCGGCTCACAGAACCTCGATTTTCTGGACACTGCATTCAGTGGAGCAGGCACAGGAGTGAATCTGTTTATCTCCGACTCCGCCACGCTTTCGCCGGGTGGCGGCACAGCCGTAAGCGGCGACACCTATGTACCGTATGACGGCCAAGCCAATAACCCCGACATCTTCCCGCCATCCAATTCGCCAATCGTGGACTCGAGTATTCCTTCGGTCCCCGGCACCATCAACTTTGCCGCACCGCACGGCAAAACCAACGCCCTCACTCTACAGCAAGCATTCAGCGGAGCGCCGGCCAACGGCGACTGGGCGTTGTATGCTACCGCCTCGAACGGGTCTGACGCTCTCACCGTAGGCGGCTGGTGCATTACCCTCGACGTCAACAGCGGCGTCGGGACCACGACCAGTCTCAGTTCGAGCGCCGTGAAGGCCACTCACGGGTCAAGCGTCACTCTCACTGCAACGGTGACAGTGCAAGGATCGGGCACGCCCGTTAGCTCGGGTACGGTGGAGTTCAAGGACGAAACCACCGGAAATGTGCTCGCGAGTACTGCGGCCCTGAACGGCAGCGGTGTCGCAACAGTTATGGTAAGCAATCTCGCCGAGGGCGACCACAAGATCCTCGCCAGTTACAGCGGGACAGGCAGCTTTAATACGAGCTTCGCCAACCTATACCAGCGCATAGACGATGCGACCACGATCTCGGGCAGCGGCGCAACCTTTCAATACTGCAACACCGGGGCGATCACGATTCCGATGGGGACAAGCGGTGCCGAATCCCCGAATCCATCGAACATCTCTGTGTCGAATCTCCCCGGCACCCTGAAAACCGCGACGCTCACCCTTAACAATTTCTCCATACTCGTCGGCGATCAACTCGACAACACCGCGTCGCTGGTAGTGGGTCCAACGGGCTCGGCACTTGACTTCTTCTCCAATACGGCCGATGGCACCATCGGGGATGAAGCGCTGGCCGGGAACTATATATTTGCGGACAGTGCGGGCGGACTGGTATCGAGCGGCAGCGGGAACATCAGCGCCGGTACCTATAAGCCCACAAGTTATGTGGGCACGGACAACGCCAACGATGTGTTCACGGCCGATCCTGGCGGCTTCTATACGCTGCCCGGATCCTTCGGTTACTCGGCGGGCCGCGGCTCCTCGACATTCGCCAGCGAGTTCCCAAATGACAGCAGTGCTGTTGGCACCTGGAGCCTCTACTTCAACTCGCCCAATGCGAACGCCACTGGCACCGGAGCGGCCGGCGGTTGGTGCATGAACCTTACCGAGAACCTTCCAACCATATCGCAGCCTGTCTTGGCGAACGTAGGCAATTTTTCGCGCGGCGAGTCGAACGCGCAATATACGGTGAACATTACCAACGGCAGTACCAATGGTCCTACCGGCGACCCGACCGGCACCAATCCGATGACCGTCACCGATACGCTGAACGCAGCCTTCACCTTTGCAAGCGGGTCGGGTGGCACGGGCTGGAGCTGCTCGGCATCGGGCCAGGTGGTGACCTGCACGAATGACTCCTCAATCGCTCAGGGCGCAGCCTACCCGCAGTTGACAATCGACGTCAATGTGTCTGGGTCGGCCGGTGGAAATATCAATAACCAGATTGCCGCTGCCGGCGCCGGAGTCAGTTCGACTAATTCAAACACCGACACGGTAACCATCGATGTGCCGCCAGCCTTCACCAGCGGCACCAGCACCACATTTACAGTGGGCACGCCAGGCTCCTTCGTCGTGACCGCTTCGGGTACGCCCACACCAACGTTCAGCGAGAGCGGATCGCTGCCCACCGGTGTCACGCTCACCAACACGGGAACTCTATCCGGCACCCCGGCTGCCGGCACAGGCGGCACCTACCCCATCACTATCACCGCGGCCAACGGCACCACAAATGCCACGCAGGGCTTCACGCTCACTGTGAATCAGGCTCCGGCCATTACCAGCGCCAACAACGCTACCTTCGCTGTGGGCACGGCAGGTTCCTTCACCGCGATCGCTTCGGGCTTCCCAGTCCCAACGTTCAGCGAGACCGGGACTCTGCCCAGCGGCGTTACGTTGTCCTCTTCGGGTGTTCTCAGCGGAACGCCCGGCGCCGGTACAGGCGGCGCCTACTCCATCACCATTACCGCCAGCAATGGCGTTGGCTCGAACGCTACCCAATCCTTCACGCTGACCGTAGACCAGGCTCCTGCCTTCACCAGCGCCGCCAGTACCACCTTCACTGTGGGCACGGCAGGCTCCTTCACTGTCGCCGCTTCGGGCAACCCCACTCCAACATTTAGCGAGACTGGGACACTGCCCAGCGGAGTCACGCTCAGCAGTGCTGGACTTCTCTCCGGCACTCCGGCTGCCGGCACGGGCGGCGCCTACGCCATCACGATCACCGCAGCCAACGGCACAACTAACGTCACTCAGAACTTCACATTGACTGTTGACCAGGCTCCTGGCATCACCAGCGCCAACAACACCACGTTCACGGTGGGCACGGCAGGCTCCTTCACGGCGACGGCCACCGGCTTCCCCTCCCCTACCTTCACTGAGACCGGGGCACTGCCCAGCGGCGTTACATTATCCTCATTGGGAGTTCTTAGTGGAACGCCAGGTGCTAATACAGGCGGCACCTATCTCATCACTGTAACGGCCGCAAACGGCGTCAGCCCCAATGCTACGCAGAGCTTTACGCTGACCGTTCACCGGGCTCCTGCCTTCACCAGTGTTGCCAGTACTACCTTCACTGTGGGCACGGCAGGCTCCTTCACCGTCGCCGCCTCGGGCAACCCCGCCCCAACGTTTAGCGAGACTGGGGCGCTGCCCAGCGGAGTCACGCTCAGCGGTGCAGGGCTTCTCTCCGGCACACCGGCGGCGGGAACAGGCGGTACCTACGCCATCACGATCACTGCGGCCAACGGCACCACCAACGCCACGCAGAACTTCACATTGACTGTTGACCAGGCTCCTGGCATCACCAGCGCCAACAACACAACCTTCACCGTGGGCGCGGCAGGCTCCTTTACCGCGATCGCTTCGGGCTTCCCAACTGCCACGTTTAGCGAAACCGGGGCTTTGCCCAGCGGCGTCACGTTGTCCTCTTCGGGAATTCTCAGCGGCACACCGGGGGCAGGCAGCGGAGGCAGCTATCCCATCACCATTACCGCCAGCAACGGCGTCAGCCCCAATGCCACGCAATCCTTCACACTGACGGTGAACCAGTCTCTGGCCATTACCAGCGGCAATAGCACCACCTTCACCGTGGGCACGGCGGGCACGTTTACTGTGACCACTACCGGCAGTCCTGCCCCAACGCTGAGCGAAACTGGAGCTCTGCCCAGCGGCGTTACATTCGTGAATAACGGCAACGGCACGGCAACCCTCGCTGGCACGCCGGCAGCGGGTGCGGGCGGCACTTACACCATCACCATCACAGCCAGCAACGGCGTCAGCCCCAACGCCACGCAGACATTTACGCTGACCGTCGACCAGGCGCCGGCCATCACCAGCGGCAACAGCACCACCTTCACCGTGGGTACGGCTGGCTCCTTCACGATGATCGCTTCGGGTTTCCCATCCGCAACATTTAGCGAGACCGGGCCTCTGCCGAGTGGCGTCACGTTGTCTTCTTCAGGAGTTCTCAGCGGCACGCCGGCTGCCGGAACCGGTGGCGTCTATCCCATCACCGTGACAGCCTCCAACGGCGTCGGCTCCAACGCGACGCAGTCCTTCACGCTGACTGTGAATCAGGCGCCAGCCATCACCAGCGTCAACAGCGCCAGCTTCCCAGTGGGTACAGCAGATACATTCACCGTGACTACCACAGGCTTCCCCAACTCAACGCTGAGCGAAACCGGGGCTCTGCCCAGCGGCGTTACATTCGTCAATAACGGCAACGGCACGGCAACCCTCGCCGGCACACCGGCAGCAGGTACGGGCGGCACTTACACCATCACTATCACGGCCAGCAACGGTGTCAGCCCCAATGCGACTCAGACCTTTACTCTGATGGTCACCCAGTCAACGGCCACGATAACGCTGGGTAGTCTTTTGCAGACCTACTCCGGCACGCCGCTTTCGGCAACGGCAACGACCGTTCCAGCAAGCCTGCCGGTGAGCTTCACTTACAACGGTTCATCGACCGCGCCGACCGCGGCTGGCAGTTATGCTGTTGTCGCGACAGTCAACAGTTCGGGTTACGCCGGTACTACGAGCGGAACACTGGTAATCGCAAAGGCGCTCTTGACGGTGACGGCGAATAACGCGAGCATGGCGGTTGGGACGGCGGTTCCGGCATTGACGGCCAGCTATAGCGGGTTTGTTCCTGGAGACACAGTCGCTGTTCTGAGCGGATCGCCATCGTTGACAACAACGGCTACCATCTCGTCGCCGGTCGGCACCTATCCCATCACCATCACGCAAGGCACGCTGGCGGCGGCT
>Ga0182024_10001041_pt1 | contig 72020 bp, 63 predicted proteins | sample P32metaG_FD_120480 | JGI IMG/M metagenome (GOLD analysis project Ga0182024, IMG submission 120480) | Permafrost microbial communities from Stordalen Mire, Sweden - P3-2 metaG (Illumina Assembly) | ecosystem: Environmental > Terrestrial > Soil > Wetlands > Permafrost | place: Sweden: Stordalen...
CCGACCTGGAAACAAAAATGGCCATTCTCGACAAGAAAGCCGAGATGGAAGGCGTCAATCTCCCGGAGGACGTCCGCAACTACATCGCGTCCAAAACCAAGTCCAATGTGCGCGAGCTTGAAGGCGCCATGATCAAGCTGGTCGCCTATTCGTCGGTCACCGGCTCCGCCATCAACATGGCCATGGCCCAGCAGGTGCTGAAGTACCTGATCCCCGGCGGAGAGCGCCGCATCAACATGGACGCCGTGCTGCGCGCGGTGGCTGAAAAATTCCAGTTGCAGCCCGCGCAGCTCAAGCAGAAGACCAACGCCCAGCAGATCGCGTACCCGCGCCAGATCGCCATGTATCTGATCAAGGAGCTGACCCACTCCTCTCTGCCGGAGATCGGACGCATGTTCGGCGGGAAGCACCACACCACCGTTCTCCATTCCGTGCAGAAGATTGACAAGCTGCGCCAGCGCGACGCGGATTTGAACAGGTTGATACACAGCGTAATCGACTCAATCAATTGATTTTATGTTCGTTATCCACAACCGGGCGGCATTTTTTCCTGTCGACGCCTGTGGGAGAACGGCGAAGGGCCGAAAAATACACCGCTTCACACCCCAAAAGGCACAGGTGTGGGTAGTAATAAATGCCCGGTCTTGCTATAATTTAGAGAGAAATCAACGTTTCAACAGTCCCTATGAATCTTCTTCTTCTCTAATTAGTAATTCTTAGAGGAAAGAGAATAGAGAAACCGTCCATGGAATTCACTGTCAGCCGAGCAGATCTGGTTCGCGAACTGAACCTCTCACAGGGCGTGGTTGAGAAGAAAACGACGATTCCGATCTTGTCTAATGTTCTAGTGGAGGCTGATGGCGATAAGATCGTCCTGACGGCTACGGACCTGGAACTGGGCATCCGGTGCTCCTGTCCTGCCCGCGTGAAGAAGGGCGGCGGCGGAACCATCCCTGCGCGCCGCTTGCTGGACTACGTGCGCCTGCTGCCCGATTCCGACGTGCAGGTGAAGATTCAGGACAATCACTGGGCCAGTCTGACATGTGGACGTTCTAAGACGCGGATCGCGGGCATGTCGCGCGAGAGTTTCCCTGAGCTGCCGAAGATGCCGGAAGTACTCGCTGAGATTCCCATCGGCGTGCTGGCTTCCATGATCGGTAAGACAATCTTTTCTATATCGAGTGAAGAATCTCGCTTCACGCTGAACGGCGCGCTGATGGTCCTCCGCAAAGGCGGCCTGGCGATGGTCGCGACCGACGGTCATCGTCTGGCGATGGTGGAAAGCTCCACCGACTTACCGGGCATCACGGGCTCCTATCGGGCGTTGCTTCCCAAAAAAGCAATGAGCGAGATTCAGAAGCTGGCCGGCGATTCCGACCCTGCCGCGATTGTTCATTTTTCGGGCGACGAAAATCATCTGTTCTTCCAGCTGGGCGACCGCCTGCTGCTGAGCCGCAAGCTGACCGGAAATTTCCCGGATTACGAACGTGTGTTGCCCAAGGAGCACGGCCACAGCGTCACGCTGGAACGGGACGAGTTGCGCGGGGCCATCGAACGCGTCGCGCAGTTTTCCGACGAGCGTTCGCGCGGTATCCGCGTCCGCGTCGAAAAGGACGAAATGAAAATTCACTCGTCTGTTTCCGAGACAGGCGAAAGCGAAGAGAGCATTCCAACGGCATACGAAGGCCCATCGGTCGAGATCGGCTTCAACGCGCAATACATGATGGATTTTTTGCGAGCCGTCTCCGATCAGCAGGTGTCGTTCCTGTTCAAGGACCCGCATAGCGCAGGCGAGCTCCGCCCGGCTGGCGAAAAAGCGGAAAACTACCGCTACGTCATCATGCCGATGAGGATTTGATGTCCCGCCGCTGATGCGCTATCCGCGTTCATCCGTGTTCATCAGCAGCCAGTAATTGTTTTTCTACTAGGAATTATCACCAATCATGGCAACAAGAGATACCGGCGCCGCGAACGTTTACGATTCCACCAGCATTAAAGTGCTCGAAGGACTCGAAGCCGTTCGACTGCGCCCCGCGATGTATATCGGTTCCACCGGCGACTCCGGTTTGCACCACCTGGTCTACGAAGTAGTCGACAATTCCGTGGACGAAGCGCTGGCCGGCTACGCCACCGAAGTCAGCGTGACGATTCATGACGACGACTCCGTTACGGTCATCGACAACGGCCGAGGCATTCCCGTCGACATTCACGAAGAAGAGGGTATTTCCGCGGCCGAAGTGGTGATGACCAAGCTCCACGCCGGCGGCAAGTTCGATTCGAATTCGTACAAGGTCTCGGGTGGGCTGCACGGCGTCGGCGTCAGTTGCGTCAACGCCCTTTCTGAAGCCCTGCACCTCGAAATCTGGCGCGAAGGAGGCACCTTCGAGCAGGATTACGCCAAGGGCATTCCCAAAGGCCGCCTCGAAAGAACCGGCAATTCTAAAAAAAAGACCGGCACCAAGATCACCTTCAAGCCCGACACGTCCATCATGGACGCGACCAAGTTCAATTTCGACACCCTGGCCCAGCGCCTGCGCCAGCTCGCGTTCCTGAACAAGGGCCTGCGCATCGTCCTGACCGATGAACGCGTGGAACCGGCCCGCGTCGAAACCTTCCACTTCGAAGGCGGCATCGCCGAGTTCATCAAGCTGCTCAACAAAGGCAAGAGCGTCCTGCACGACAAGCCGATTCATTTCGAAGGCGACCGCGAGCTGCCGCATGGCGGCACGCTCAGCATGGAAATCGGGCTGCAATACAACGACACCTACGGCGACACGGTGTTCAGCTTCGCCAACAATATCAACACCGTCGACGGCGGGTCGCATTTGAGCGGTTTCCGCAGCGCCCTTACGCGCACCATCAACGCCGCGGGCCAAGCTGGTGGTCTTTTTAAAGACGTGAAGGAAAACCTGACCGGCGATGACGTACGCGAAGGCCTCACTGCCGTGGTCAGCGTGAAGATGCCTCAGCCCCAGTTCGAAGGCCAGACCAAGGGCAAGCTCAATTCCGATATTCAGGGCTACGTGGTGCAGCTGGTCAACGAAAAGCTGGGCGAATTCTTCGACAAGAATCCCTCGGTGATGAAGAAGATCGTCTCGAAGGCGATCGACGCCGCGCGCGCCCGCGAAGCCGCCCGCAAAGCCCGCGATCTTACGCGCCGCAAGGGCGCACTCGACTCCGGAGGGCTGCCTGGCAAGCTCGCCGATTGCCAGGAAAAAGATCCTGAGCGCTGTGAGCTGTTCCTGGTCGAAGGCGAATCGGCCGGAGGCACCGCCAAAGGCGGGCGGGACCGCCGCTACCAGGCCATCCTTCCTCTGCGCGGAAAGATTCTCAACGTCGAAAAAGCGCGCTACGACAAAATGCTGGGCCACGAAGAAATTCGGGCGATGATCACCGCAATCGGCACGGGAATTGGGAAAGACGATTTCGACGTCACCCGGCTGCGCTACGGCAAGATCATCATCATGACCGACGCCGATGTGGACGGCTCGCATATCCGCACGCTGCTGCTCACGTTTTTCTTCCGTCACATGCAGGAGCTGATCAAGCGCGGCAACATCTTCGTCGCCCAGCCCCCTCTTTATCGCATCAAGAAAGGCAAGAGCGAAAAATACATCAAGGACGACAAGGAATTCACCCGCGAAATCCTGCGCCGCGCGACGGAAAACGTCAAGGTCGAGCTCGGCGACAAAGGTATCCTCGAAGGCACGGAGCTGCGCAATTTCCTGATGTCTCTCGACGACTTCCAGCTCACCTGGCGCCGCCTGGAGCGCCGTCTGCGCGACCCCCGAGTCGTCGGCGCCCTCTCGCGCACCGATATCGCCATCGACACCAAGGCCGACTTTCAAGAAGAGAAAAATCTCCGGGCTTTGTACGACGCTCTGAAGGCCGAGAAGCTGGAAGCGACCATCGCGCGCGAAGAAGAGCACTCGTCATGGAGGGTCACGTTCAAAGATCCGACCAACGCCGAGCGCTCCATCGACATCGACCTGGCCACGCAGCCTGAATATAAACGCCTGCGCGCCGGCGCCCGTGCCGCGGCCAAGTTCAATCGTCCTCCGTTCGTGGTCGTGAAGGACACGCATCGCGAAACCCTCCCCGGTTGGCGCGAACTGCTGGCCTACGTGAAGAACGAAGGCACTCGGGAAGTCAACGTCCAACGCTATAAAGGCCTTGGTGAAATGAACGCCGAGCAGCTTTGGTCTACGACCATGAACATCGAGACGCGCACGTTGCTGAAAGTCTCGCTTGAAGATTTGGTGCAAGCCGACCTTATCTTCACCACGCTGATGGGCGAAGACGTCGAAAGCCGCCGCAAATTTATCGAAGAAAACGCGCTGGACGTTCGCAACCTGGACGTGTAGCTGTATGCTGCATCGGAAGGACCGCGCCGCCGTGTTTGTTCCCGTGGCGATCTTTCTGTTTATCCCATCAGCGGTGGCGTGGCTCTTTTACTTCGACAGCCAGCTTGTGAACATTCGTTGGAGCAGGATGGCTCCGATTGCGTCGCGCGACCTTGACGGATTGGCTGCGGCGGTATCAAGTAACGATCGCACGCGAACGATTGAGCTCAGCGCTGGGACCCAGTGTAGAATCTTGGATCGCGCGACAATAGCCGGAGGTGAATCCTGCTCGGAAGCGGTACAGGTCAAGGTCCTGGATGGGGAGTGGCGAGGAAAGCGGTTTTGGGTTTGTTCGGGAAATGCGCGGCCTGCATACCCGCCGCTCTAGACCTGTTTCTGAGTTTTTGTGGGTCGGGTGGGGCCGCCAATTTTGGCGGCAGCCGCCCTTTCAAGGCGGCTCTTGAAGCAACGTAAAGAGCGCTGGCTAGAAAGCCAGCTTGCCGCCACGATTGGCGGCCCCACCAAGGCTGGCCCGCCCGATTGGTCTATACAAACTGCGAAAGAGGTCTAATCCACGTAAACGCGCTTCACGCGTGCGCTGATACCGCACAAGACGCTATACGAAATCGTCCCCGCCACGCGCGCGATTTCCTGCGCGTCGTTTCCTGGCCCCAGGATCGTCACCGCGTCCCCAACCCGCAAATCCCCGGCCTCGATCGTAGTCAGATCCATCGAAACCGCGCCGAGGATGGGCGCGAGCTTCCCATTCGCGATCACTCGTCCGCGATTTGACAGCCGGTGCGGAATCCCATCCGCATATCCAACGGCCAGAATCGCAATGCGCATCGGCTTCGAGGTCTTATAGATTCCTCCATACCCGACCAGCGCACCCGCCTCTAAATCCTTCACCGACAGGACCGTTGCCTTCCAGGTCAGCGCCGGTTTCACGTGCAGTTTGGCGGCCGGGCCCCCGCGGGAGGGCGATACGTAGCCGTAAATCGCGTGACCCGGGCGCACCAGGTTGCCCCAGGCTTCGGTGCGCTGGTAGGCGATCGGTATGGTGCTCGAAAGGTGGACATAACGGGGGCAGCCCACCGCCTTTACCACTGACTCGAAGCGGGCAATCTGCTGGTCGGTCTGCGGGCTCTGGTAATTCGCCGAAGACGCAAAGTGCGTCATGAGGCCTTCCAAAGGTGTGGGCGCCACGGCCCGCGCGATTTCTTCCGGGCTTTCGCGCACGCCCAGTCGCCCCATTCCGGAATCGATTTTAAGATGATAAGGAACTTCGGCAGCCGCGGCGTCCGCCAGCGAATGAATCACCGGCGTGAGCTGGAACTCCTTGAAAAACGATCGGTTCTCCGGCAGATAATCGGCCATTACCAGAATGCGCGCGGCGATCCCTGCCTCGCGCAGCGCGATGCCTTCGTCGGCGTTCGACACTGCCAGCCATTGAGCACCTTCGACTTCCAGGATCTTCGAGACTTCTATCGCGCCGTGGCGGTAGGCGTCGGCCTTCACCACCGGCATCACCTCGACCGGCCCCACCGCCGCCTTCACGGCCCGGAAATTGTCCCGGATCGCCGACCGGGAGATCTCGATCCAGCTACGCACGGGCCGTCCCCTTGGCCAACCCAGTGAGCAGGTTTTCGTAGTCGGTGGTCACGCGATCCCAGCTATACCGTTCATCGACGCGCTTCATCGCTCGGAATCGCCACGTTTCGCGCTCCTCGTCGCTCATTGTGAGCGTCGATTCGATCGTCTCCCCCAGGTTTTCGTGCGTAAACGGGATGCCCGCACCCGCCGCGACCTCCGCGTTTTCCGGTGTATCCAGATACAACGTCAGCGCCCCTCGCCCCATGGCTTCAATCAGCGCCGGATGCGTGCCGCCAACTTCCGTCGCGTGAATATACGCGAAACAGTGCGACCCCAACTCCTTATAGCCATCGCCATAAATCGCGCCCGGCATCACGATGCGAGGATCGGTCGTATCGCGAACCTTCTCGATATATTCAGGCGCATACGGCGCGTCGCCGATCAACGCGAGCTTCCGCGTCGTCTCCACTTTCTCAAACGCTTCGCGCACCAGCAAGCCGTTGTTCTCCGGCTCCATCCGGCTGACGTAGAGAAAATACTGTTGGTGCCGCAACCCCAATTCATCCAGCACCGCGCTGGTCGCGACCGGACCGACCTCCGCGCCATACGGAATCATGTTCGATTCGCGATGATAGCGTTGCTGGTAATACTCGGCGATTGCCAGCGCGTCCGTAACCACCGCATTCGGCATCCACGTAGCCAGCCATTCGGAGATTTGATACCAGGCTTTGGCGACGGCATTCCACTTCTTGCGATTCCGTTCCAGTCCGTCGACGTTCAGAGCGACGGGCATGCCCAGCAGGCGAGGCATCCAGGTAAAAACCGCGTTGGCGGCGTTGCAATAAAGCACCGCGTCCTGGCGATGAAACAGCAGGTGCAGCGTCGACAGGCACGTATGCGCGATGGTGTCGAAATACTTGTGCCGGATCGTGGGAAGATAAGCAAGAAAAACCCCTCGGTACGGCGACTCGGATTTCTGGCGGCAATAAACCGTCACCCGATGCCCTCGCGCGGCGAGTCTGGTGGAAAGCTCTTCGGCGAAAGTCTCGAAACCGCCGTAGCGGGCCGGAATGCCTCGCGTGCCGACGATGGCGAACTTCACCTGTTATCCGCGGCCGGTGCGGGATGCTTTGGCCAGCGTTCTGGCGGTGGGTTTGGGGGCCGGCCGGCTGACCGGTTCGTAGGAAAACCAACTGGAAATATAATCGTCTTTGGCGCGGCGCCGGCGCATGATTTCCTTGCGCTTGGCCAGCACGCTCTTAAAATGCTTGGCCAGGAACCAGAACGCGCGCAGCGAAGAATGTTCCCGCACCAGGCAGGCGCAAATCACCACCAGATCGCGCGATGTGATGGACACCCAGTTGCGCCGGTACAGATCCGGCGTCATGTTCTTAATGCGCATGAGGAACCGGTTCTTCACCGAGTGCATGTTGATTTCGGGCGGCAGCGCCCGCCGATTGCCGGGCAGAACGGCGCGAACGTGATACCCGCGAGCCATGGGCGTATAGAGACATCGCCAGTTCATCAACTGCGCGCGCCACGCGACGTCGGCGTCTTCGCGGTACACAAAAAAGTCGGGATCGAAAAATTCTCCGAGAATCGAAATATCGTCGATCATCTCGCGCCGGTAGAGCGCCGCGGCCGCGGTGGCGCCGAACACGTATTCAAAATTCAGGTAGTGCCCGTTATCCACTTCCTGGCTGCCGCGGTCCAGATGGCGCAGCATCGGCGTGAAGTAAATTCCGGTGGAATCGACCAGTTGCTTATCGGGAAGATCGAACGTAGCGCGGATGGTGAGCAGTTTGCCGCACACCGTGCCGACCTTGGGATCGATCTGCCCTGCCTCCACCAGCGCCTGAATAAAATTCGGCAGCAGCAGAACGTCCGGGTTCAGCGTCAGCACCCAATCGCCGCCCGACAGTCCGATGGCCTGATTTTGCGCGGCGGCGAACCCGATGTTCTCGTCGTTGTAGTGAATCTGGCAGGAATCGGCGAACTGTTCGAGAAGATCCACCGTACCGTCGGTCGAGGCATTATCGATGACGATGACCTCGAGATTCGGGTACTTCTGTTCGAGGACGGATTCAAGGCAGCGCTTGATGAATCGGCCGCTATTGTAGGTCACCAGGGTGACGGAGACTAAGTCGTTGTAGGCCATGCGATATCAGAGATTTAAGAATTTCTACCGCCCCGCGCCGCGGATCTCCCGGAAGAGATGAGGCACAGGCCTGCAAACCGGACAATCTTTCTATAAGTGGCAACCGATTGAAGGCTTCGGTCTTGAATCATCCGCGCGACCATCCGCGGAAAGGAACTGAGCACGACCGCCAGGCAAACGGCTCGGTACCCGGCTGAGTGGAAGTGCTTCGCTGCATACTTTGTAAGGCTAACACACCAATAGAGGGCACGGCATCTGGGGGGTATGTTGTTGACGGAATGCCCTCCGTTGTGGGTGGCCTGGACGGACGGCACATATTGGATGCCGTAGCCGGAATCCAGCGCCCTTTTGCAAAAATCGACATCCTCAAACCACACCGGATGAAAACTCTCGTCGAAGCCCTGCAATGTTTTCCACACGTCGCGCCGCGTCATCAGGAAGGCGCCGGCGGGCTGCTCCACCGGACCAGGCTGGTCCAGGTCGCGATCCTGATAACGGTACACGCGGTTGACCGGATTGGAAGGCCATAACCGATTGATGCCGAACAGTTCGAAGATCAGCGACGCCGGAGCAGGCAGGCGCCGGATGGTGAATCCGGATTGTACCCGACCGGCCTGGTCGAGCAGTTGTCCGGCGGCGAGGCCATATTGTTCGCTGGCGCTAACCAAGGCGTCAACCGCGGTCAGCAAATGCGCGTCTGGATTCAGCAGAAGCAGGAAATCTGCTTCGCAGGCGGAAATGCCTTGATTGACGGCAGCGGCGAATCCGCGATTTTCGCGATTCGCGATGAGGCGGACGTGTGCCCTCTCGCGAACCAGTTCCGCCGTTCGGTCGCTCGATGCGTTGTCCACGACGATGGGTGTCACGTTAGGTGCCATCTTAGCAAGAGAATCGAGGCAAGGTAAGATGACGGCTTCCGAGTTGAAGGTGACGATTATCGCGGCGACAGCCAGAAGTAGGCCCTCCAATACCAGTCGAAGCCGGTCTGCTGCTGAAGCAAGAAGATCTCACGCTCGCTGACGGTAGCGATGGTGGCGATTCGATGTTTCGTTGCATTTCGGTTGTCACGATAAAGGGTACGGGCCGCTTTCCAGCCAGAAATCTTGCCGCGCAGATAGGACACGCCTCGAAGATGGCGAAGCGCTACCAATCCCCAAAGCATTTGACCAACCACAATGGGCCAGCATGGTTCTCCGTTGAAATGTTTGACTGCAAGTAAGATTTGGTTTCGGGAGATTTGTTTCACTGTGTCGTTATTCCACGCTCCCCATGTTTCACTGCCTCGGTGAAAGGCGACGGCGGATGGAATATAGCTGCCGTGGTGGCCAGCCAGGGCACAGCGGATTCCGAAATCGACGTCCTCTAAATAGGATCCGAAGTTTTCGTCGAGAGGCCCGATGTCGGCGAACAGCGAGCGGCGAAAAATTGCGGCCGTCATGGGGGCGAACTGCATCGGGCGCGGCACATTCCAGATGGGAGAATCAGGCTGGCCGGAGCCGCAGCGCCAGGCGCAGGCTCCGCGCGAGATTTCATCGAACGTTGCGTCGATCAGCGAATGATCGGCCGCGTTGAGAATTTTTCCCGTGGCGAACGGGGTGTCCGCAGTTAGAATCTGCTCGAGCCAGCCAGGCGCCAGCATGACGTCGTTGTTGAGGATCGCGATCCAATCCGCGTGAGTAGATGCGATCCCGCGATTTACGGCGATGGCGAAGCCCAGATTCTGTTCGAGGCGAACAACCGAAGCATATCGCTCCGCAAACACCGCCGAATCGTCAGTCGACCCGTTGTCCACCAGAATAATTTCGTCGAACGGCCGCGTCTGCGCGCGGAGACTGGCAAACAGGGGTTCCAGCAAATCGCGGCGGTTCCAGTGAGGAATAACAGCGGCGACGGTTAGCACCGAATCTCTCCCCGCGTTTGCGGCCCGGATGGCGTATTCTGGAGGCAGCAATGACCGATCAAGCCGTTCAGGTCGCCATTTCCGTTGGTGTTCCCACGGTCGCCGTACTCGTGGGGATACTCATTAACAACTCTCGCCTGACGGATCTGCGCTCTCACATGGATTCGCGATTCGATGCGGTCAATAAAAGGTTCGACGACGCGAAAGACATGTGGCGCGCCGAACTGCACCGCGTCGAAGAAGTGATCGACGCCCAGCTGAAGCATCTCGAAGAGGGTTAAGGGGCGCATCACGAGAAGCGCTTTTTCAGCAGAAACCACAAATTATAAAACCCATCCCGCCAGGGGTTAAGCTTGATTTCCCCCAGCCGCGACGTGTACATGATGGAGAGCTCCGCGAACCGGTGGCGGTTCCGCTTGAGAGCCTCGATTTTGATTTCTTCCGAAAAAGCCATCCCGTCCGCTTCGAGCTTCATATCCTTCAAAATGGACCGCCGGAAAATCCACATCCCCGATTGCGAATCGCGCATCCACCGCAGGTAGAGAATGGACATCGCCAGCGACAAAATCAAATTCCCCATCTTATGTTTCATGCTCATGGCCTGGCGGTCCCGCACCGGGAAGCGCGAAGCGTTGAGAAAATCGACGTCCAGGTGCAAAAACGCTTCAATCAGGTACGAGATCGCATCGGGCGGATAGCTCTGATCGCCGTCCAGCGTGACGATCAGATCCGAAGTGGCGGCGGCGAATCCCGTCTTGTAAGCTCGTCCATAGCCGCGCGCGTCCTCCTTGATAACCTTGGCGCCGTACTGCTTGGCCACGTCTGCGGTGCGGTCCGTGGAACCGTTGTCGACGACGATCACTTCATCGACAAACTCCGGCATGCGTTTCATGACTCCTTCGATGCCCTGTTCCTCGTTGAGACACGGAATGATGACCGTGATCGACTGTTGCTTGTACATTCTACGAACCACCAGAATAGCGTGCGAGGCTATGATTGATCTATGAAATTGTTTTTCGTTCTCCTCGCGATGGGTCTGGCGCATGCGGGCGAGCCTCGCCCGGAGCTGGCTGAGATCAAAACCGTGTACCTGCTGCCGATGACCTATTCCATGGATCAGTTTCTGGCGATCCGGCTGACCAAGGGCGGCGTTCTGCAAGTGGTGACGGATCCGAAAATGGCCGATGCGATCCTCACCGATCACATTGGCGCGAGCCTGGAAGAGAAAATGAATTCGCTCTACGGCGAGCAGAAGGCTGCGAAAGCCGCCGACAGCGCCGACGACAAAGATAAAGACAAAGACAAGGACAAGAACGCCTACGGCAACGCCCCGATGGCCGGCGGAACCCGCAGCAAGGGCGCGGTTTTCCTGGTGGATCGCAAAACGCGCAACGTGCTATGGAGCGATTACGTGCGTCCGAAGAGCGCGCAGCCCGATGAGCTGAATCACGTGGCCGATAAGATCGCGGCGCAACTCGAAAAAGACAAAAAGGGTAAGTGAGTGCTGACGGAGCGCTTCGAGCGCGCGCTGATTTATGCGACGCGCCTGCATGGAGACCAGCGGCGCAAGGGCTCCGGCGTGCCCTATGTTTCGCACCTGATGGCGGTATGCGCGCTGACCATCGAATACGGCGGCGACGAGGACGAGGCGATCGCGGCGCTGCTGCACGATGCGATTGAGGATCAGGGCGGCGAGACCGCGCGCGAAGAGATTCTTCGGCAGTTCGGCCCGCGTGTCACCGAAATTGTGGAAGGCTGTACCGATACCGATGAATCCCCCAAGCCTCCGTGGCGCGCGCGCAAGGAAGCTTACGTGCGGCACGTGGCGGAGGCACCGGCATCGGTGCGGCTGGTTTCAGCGTGCGACAAAATCCACAACGCGCGGTCGTTAGTGATGGATTATCGAGTCTGCGGCGAGCAGTTGTGGAGCCGCTTCACCGGGGGCCGTCGTGGGACGCTCTGGTATTACCGCGCGATGGTAACCGCGCTCCGCATCGCGGGCAATTCCCCCGTAGTAGAGGAACTGGACCGGGTAGTCACCGAACTGGAAGCGCTCTCATCCTCTTAACCTCAGACCGATAACATTCCACCAGGCTCTCCGTCATTACCCGCATATCGCGCTTCGCGACCACCTCGGCCCGAGCCCTCTCCGCCATCTTCGCCGCGCCTTCGGCGTCGCCTAAAAGCTTCACGATGTGCGCCGCAAAGGAATCGGCGTCGTCGGCCAGCGCGCAGAACTCGCCATCTGTATCCGCCAGCCCCTCCGCGCCAAGCCGCGTCGACACCACTGGAATCCCGGCAGCAAACGCTTCGAGCAGTTTCACCCGCACGCCTGACCCGCTGAGAATCGGGCACACAAACAACGAATAGCGCTTCAAAGGCTCGCGAACGTCCTGAACGAATCCGACCAACTCAATCGCTTCCGCTTCGGGCAGCGAATGCCGCGCCGGCGGATCGGACCCGATGATCACCACGCGCGCCCGCGGCTCCTCCGCGCGCACTTTCGGAAAAACTTCGCGGAGGAACCATGTGAGTGCTTCCTGATTCGGCAGGTGCCGGAAGCTGCCCAGAAACAGCAGCGTGAAGGGCTCGCGGCCCCGCGGCGTGAAATCGTAGAGCGAGGCTTCGATCCCCGCGCGATAGCCGTCGTCGATGCGATCCTTGAGCGCAGGAACAAAAGACGCGATGTAGTCGCGATTGTCGCGGCTGCACACCTGAATGCGGTCCGGCTCGCGCAGCATGCGCAGTTCGTAACGCAACGCGCGCAAGTATTCCCAGCGTGCCTGTAATTTTTCGACGGTGTTGTCGATGAACGGCAGGCGGCGGGCGATGGATTGGAAATAAATGTCGTGTTCGAACAGGATGCTGGGAATTCGTTTGAATTTCCCCGCATATTGCCCGAGCACCGTGTATTCCAGCTGAAGGATGTCGATCCGGCGGGTGAAAATCTGGCGGTGAATGAGCCACGCGAGGTCGGGATTGCGAAATTCCCGGACCGCGTGAGGCTCGGTGGATCCGAACGCTTTCTGGCGTCCTTCCATCCGAACAATGTATTCGGTCGACGCGCACATGGCGTCCAGTTCATTGTGCGCCTCACGTTGATGCGCGTAATCCAACAATACGATCACGTGCAATTCGCAGAGGCGCGCCAGCTCCCGCACCGTCTGATACATGAACACCGCGCCGCCATGCACGGGCGGGCAGATCGGGTAGGGCGAAACGAACAGGACCTTTAGTTTGTCTTCCTCGAGGGGCGAAAATGTATCGCCAAAATGTCCGCCCAGCGGGCGGCGAAAAGCCTCAGTATCGGAAATCACGGCAAGCTGATGCGCCCGTGCGCGCGAGACGAAAGTCTCCGGCAACTGAAACGTAGCCCGGGCGATGCCCAAGAAATTCGAGCGTTCCGGCGAATCGCCGAATAACCAGCTGATAAACGCGCTGGACCAGGTGAAGGCAAAATGCTCCAGCAGCCGCCGCCACTCATGGATGTTTTTCCATGTGAAGAGAAGAAAATTTTTCTTGAGCACGCCTTGGATATAGGCTTCACTGAATCTCTTGCCGATGGTGCCGCGGTGCTCGTGATAGACTGCGCTGGCCGGCTGGTACATGGTCTTCCAGCCGCGTTTCCAGGCCATGTAGCCCAAGTCGGTGTCTTCCAGGTAGAACGGCGCAAGAATCTCGTCGAATCCGCCGAGTTCCAGGAATTTTTGGCGATCGTAAGCGCAGGAGCCTCCGCCGCCGTAGGCGCACGGATAAAGGCCCCGAATTTTTTCGTCATTCCGATGGCGCACGCGCAGGCTGCCCTGCTGCCACCACGATTCCGTGAGCCCTGTCTCTTCGCGCACTTTGTCCGGGTCGGAAAAAAAGATCTGGCAGGAAACGGAGAAGACTTTTTGGTCGGTGAAGCCGTCGAGCAGAGGCTGCAAAAAATCGCGCTCGACGCGCATGTCGCTGTTCAGCAGCACCACGACGTCGTTATGCGCGGCGCGAAATCCGGCGTTCGATCCGCCGCCGAACCCGAGATTTTCCTTGAGCGGCAGCACGCGCACATCGGGAAAGGCCTCTTCGATGAACGCGACGCTGCCGTCGGTGGATCCGTTGTCGACCACAATCACCTCGCTATCGGGATGATGTTCGATGGACGCGACAACTGACGGCAGATACTTGGCCAGAAGGTCGCGCCCATTCCAGTTGGGAATAACGATGCTGGCCTTGCAGGTGTCCGGCAGAGTCTCCGCGCGCAGTTTTCTTTTGGGGGTGACGGCGGTGGCGAAGTCCGCGAGGAAAAGAACAATCGCGGCAGTGAAGAGAAAAATCGGCGACAGGAGCGCGAGAGGCAATCCCTGGATCAGGCGCCAAGCGACGCCTAAAGATTTGCGCATCAGCCGCCGTCTCCCTTTAAATCCGGCCCAACGCCCGCGGCGCGCCCGAGCTTGACCCAGCGCGATTCGGCGATCATCCGGAGTTTCGCGTTGGCTTGCTGCAAGCCGCGGTTCAGATCCTGCGCCCAGCGGGTGCGTTCCACGACCGTGGCCTCCGCGCGGTCGAGAAGTTGCACGGTTTCCGCCAATTCGTCGCACTTTTGGGCGAGGGCCGCGGAAAGACGCTTCTCAGTGTCGATCGCCCATGCGGTCTTGGCGCGATTTTCCTGCTCCAGTGAATCGACCGTGCGTTGATATGCCGCCGCCATCTCGATCGCCATCGCCTGCTCGGCCTGCATCAGATCCTGAAGCTCGGAAATACGGGCGAGGGCTGCTTTATGGTCCTGATCGAGCTGGATTGCCCAGCGGTTGTGCTCCTCGAGATGGGCCTTCAGCGCATCTTGCGATTCGATGAGCGCCTGCCGGTCCGAGATGACGCCTTCGAGCCACCCTTTGGTTTTCTTCAGCTCCTCCTGTAACAGGAAAATATGCTGTTCGCGCTCGCGCAAAACATTCGCGGCCCGCGGGACGTATATAAAGGACCGGGTCTCAGGCTGGCAATCGATGGAACAGAGCGCAAGAAAAAAATGCGCCTCGGCGGGCGAGCCACGGGAAGTATCGAGCTTTGCGTCCACCGGGGGAAACGTCGCATGCGGATAAAATGCCTGAGATTCCAGGCGGTTTTGTAGCAGCATCGCCACGTGGGGAAACACGGCGGCCAGCGCATCGCGAAACTCGGCGAATTCGAATTCGTGAGTGTGAAACGGATTCGGCCCTTCTTTCGCGCGCGACTCGGCGTAATAGAGCTTGTTCGGTGTCGATACCAGAAACGTTCCATTCGGATGGAGCAGGCGTCGGGCTTCGATCAGAAGGTCATGCCAGTTGTCCAGGTGTTCGATGACTTCAAACGCAGTGATCAGATCGAAGGAGCCATTTGGGAATGGAATCGCCGTCGCCGATGCGGCTAGAAAGGTCGCGGTCGGATAATGCTGGCTGGCGTAGGCGATTGCGTCAGCCGAAATGTCGATGCCGGTGGCCGATCGGGCGTGCTGCGACAGCTCGGCGGTGCCGTAACCGGTCCCGCATCCGATATCGAGAACGCGCGCGGCTTTGCCAAATCGGGCGGCCAGCCGTGCGGCGAATGCGTAGCGGGCAATGTGCTCCGCCCACAGATCGTCGTTCACCTGGCCGGGGATCACTCGCTCGCCGGTAAACTCGCTCACGGGGTTGGAACCCCAGAGCCCGCCGTGATACGGGCATTCACTTCCACGCGGCAGGGAAAATGAAACTGGCCGTATATCGGTCCTTCCGAAGGGTCCATGTGAAGTGCGACGGCGTTATCGATCCAATCGCAAATGGCGTAGTGTTCGAGCGATCCGTTGGCGATAGCCGGTGAGAAAGAAAATGACGACGGATAGAGCGCCGGCAGGTCGAGGTGAAAATCGACAGTACACAGATCACCGGTAGCCATCGGAGGGAGTTGGTGACCCTCACGCGCGGTGTTGGTGCCGGCGAAATCGACGCCCAAGTGGTTGCGGAACATAAACCCGGCAATGGGACGATCCAGGTTCGCTTTGGCTCGAAAACTAATTCTAACTATAATTGTAGTATTTGGCTGGAGTGATTGGATCTTCGCGCCCGCCGCGTCATGAATCGCGATGCCCAGGATCTCCGCCCGGCCGTCCCCGAAGCGATGGTCGATGTTCGGAATATGGTCTTCGATCTCCTCAGGCACCTTGTACAAGCGTTCCGGATGGAGTTGCGTGTCGCTGGCAAGATACCGGGCGTCCTTCTCGGCCATCGCCGCAAGATACTGCATAACAATGAGATCCGCCTTACCGATAGCTCGCACTTCGCCGCGATCGAGCCATACGGCTCGATCGCCCAACGCTTTAATATCCCCCGTGGCGTGAGAAACGAACAAAATAGTAATTCCGCGCGCCCGCAGCTCATGAACCTTCCTCATGCAGCGCTGGCGGAAATAAACATCACCTACCGCGAGCGCCTCGTCCACCAGCAGAATCTCAGGATCGACGTGAATTGCCACTGAAAATGCGAGCCGGACCACCATTCCGCTGGAGTAGGTTTTTACCGGTTGATGGATGAAATCTCCAATTTCAGCGAACTCCTCAATCTCGGCGAAGCGGCGGTCCATTTCCTTGTTGGAAAAGCCGAGGATGGCGCCGTTCAGATACACGTTGTCCCGGCCGGAGAATTCCGGATTGAAACCGGAGCCCAATTCTAATAGGGCCGAAACTCGGCCATTCACCGACGTGGTCCCGGACGTCGGCTCCAGCACACCGGCGCAGATTTGCAGAAGCGTGCTCTTGCCCGACCCGTTCTCGCCAACTACACAGAATATTTCCCCACCCGGCACTTCGAAGCTGACGTCCCGGAGCGCCCAGTAGTCGGTGTGGAAACGGCGCTGATTGAGCGTCATCAGCTCCTTCAAGCGATCGCCTGGCGCGGCGTAGATGGAGTAGCTTTTCGAGACGCGCGAGAATACGACGGCTGATCCGGGCACTATAGAGAATTGTAGACCCTTTCTCGGAACGCGCAAAACGGAACGCGTCACAGCCATTGCGCTCAAGACTTGACAGGTAGCGCGTTCCCTTCATACGCTGGTAGATGCGCCGGCGTAGCTCAGTTGGTTAGAGCGACGGTCTCATAATCCGTAGGTAGCAGGTTCGAATCCCGCCGCCGGCACCAATTTTAGCTGGACCCGGTGATGTGCTGGAACAGGCGGTCGAGTTCCGCCTGGGAGTAGTATTCGATCTCGATCCGGCCGCGCTGTTCGCTGAGTTCGACGATTCGAACCCTGGTGCCCAGGGCTCGTTCGAGTTCTTCAATCGCCGCTTTAACGTTCGGATCGAGGGTTTGTTCCTTGCGATGGCCGGAGCCTTCCCTGGGCCGATCCGCGGTCAATTCCTGAACCAGAGCCTCCACCTGACGCACGGAAAGGTTCTGTGCCGCCGCTTTCTCCGCGATCTGGATCTGTGTCGTGGCGTCCGGGAGTCCTAAAATCGCGCGTGCGTGGCCCATGGAGAGCCGGTGCTCGGCCACGAGGAGTTGTACCTCCTTCGGCAGCTTTAAAAGGCGTACGATGTTGGTGATAGAGGTACGGTCTTTTCCGGTGCGACGGCCGATTTCTTCGTGCGAAAGGCCAAGTTCGCGGCTGAGGCGCTCGTACGCGTGGGCAGTCTCGATAGGATTGAGATCTTCGCGCTGGATGTTCTCGATCAGCGCGAGTTCGAGCATGCGAGGGTCGGCGACGTCCTGAACCACGACCGGGACTTCGGCGACGCCAGCGAGCTTTGCGGCACGCCAGCGTCGTTCGCCGGCCACAATCTGGTAGCCTCCCTGATATTCCCGGACAACGATGGGCTGAATGATGCCGTTGGCGCGGATGGATGCGGCGAGCTCCTCCAGCCTGTCGGCCTGAAACACGGTGCGCGGCTGCATCGGATTGGCGTGAATGACAGACAAGGGCAGGCGCGAAGGCACCGGTTTCTGGTCCTGGGCGGCCGGTGCGGGTGCTGCTGCGGGCGAAGAGGCGGAGCGCCCAGGCAGAAGCGCCGAAAGTCCTTTACCCAGCACTTTGCGTTGTTTGTCGGTTGCGCTGCTCATTTTCCAGAATCTCCTTCGCAAGCTTGATATAGCTCTCGGCGCCTCGGGAGCGGGGGTCATACATCAGGATCGGCTTCCCGTAGCTGGGCGCTTCCGCCAGGCGGATGCTGCGCGGAATCACGGTGGTCAAGACCTCGTCGTGGAAGAAGTCCCTCAGGTCGTCGGCCACTTGGCGGGTCAAATTGGTCCTCTCGTCGTACATGGTGAGCAGAATTCCTTCGACCTTGAGCGGATGCGCGAACGCGTCCCGGACTTTGTCGATGGTATCCATGAGCTGAGAAATGCCCTCCAGAGCGAAAAACTCACATTGGATGGGGATGAGTACGGATTCCGCGGCGACCAACGCATTGAGGGTCAAGAGATCCAGGGCAGGAGGGCAGTCAATCAAAATGTAATCGTACCGGGGCTTAACGTCTTTCAGAACTTCCTTGAGACGGTGCTCGCGGTCAGCGAGATCCACAAGCTCCAGGTTCGCCGCGACTAGATTCTTGTCTGCCGGGGCGATCTCAAGGCCCTCGCATTCCGTCTTTACAATCGTTCTCTCGATCGGCATCCCACCGAGGAGTGCGTTATAAACGGTAAGAGTCTCATTGTTTTTATCGATCCCCAAGCCGCTGGTGGAATTGCCTTGGGGATCAAAATCAACTAATAGAACCCTTAAGTCATTTGCTGCCAACGATGCACCGAGATTTATCGACGTGGTAGTCTTGCCGACTCCGCCTTTTTGATTCGTAACTGCGATTATTTTGCCCACAACGCTCCGATCTTAGCATGACGTCGCACCGTTCCACGTGGCACCTCGTCGACTCCATGAGTCTATTGTTTCACGTGGAACAAAACTCGTTGGTTACCCCACGGAATGGGTACGCATTCGCCGTTCAACTTCACAGCGTCCTCTCCGCCGATCAACAGCACCACATTCTCCGCAAGCTTCAATTGGAGAACGTCTGCGGGTGCCACCGCCCGAGAGATCAACCAATCGAACCTGTCATGAACCTCTTCTGCCCTCCTGGAGATCACTTTCACATTCGGAATCCCCCGCGCGGCCTCCCGCAGGAAGACTGCTTTACGATGGTGTGACTCCACTAGAGTGACCTCGCAGTCAGGACGAAAAATAGCGACCGGAATGCCCGGAAATCCCCCACCTGACCCGATATCGACGACCCGGAGGGACCCCTGCGGCAGGAACCGGGCCAGGAAAAGCGATTCGCAATAGTGGAATTGAACCGAATCAGCCAAGTCGCGGATTCGCGTCAGATTCAAGCGCTCATTCCACCGAGTCAAGGCGGCGTAATGGCTCGCGAGTTGGCCTAACTGGGTCTCCGAAAGCGTGCCGAAAGCACTAAACTCACCGGCGAGCAACTGTTCAAACATTTTAATTCGAACGCGACGCGGTCAAATACACGTCGAGAACGGCTATTGCCGCAGGGGTTACTCCCGGAATCCGTCCCGCCTGGCCGAGCGTATCGGGCTTCACACGAGAGAGTTTCTCGCACACTTCGCGGGACAACCCTGGAATGTCGGTGTAGCAGAAATCCACCGGGATGCGCCGTTGTCCCGAATCCCGAAGCCGCTCCACTTGCCGGTTCTGCTGGGCAATATAGCCGGAGTACTTCAACTCCGTCTCCACCGTTGTCAGGACACCCTGCAATGGCTTTTCGCCAAGCAACTCTTCTAGCGCGGGCCTTAGGGCGTCAATTCGCGCCTCCGGACGCCGCAGCCAAACCGCCAGCGTGGGGCGACCCTCCACGTCTGCCCGAACAGACTCCATCTTCGCCAGGATCTTCTTTTTCTGCTCCTGTTTATGGAGGTAAGTGCGCCACCGGTCCTCGCCTACCAATCCGATCTCACGTCCGAGGGGAGTCAACCGTTCGTCGGCATTGTCGATACGAAGGTGAAGCCGGAATTCGGCGCGGGAGGTGAACATTCGATACGGTTCGTCGGCGCCCTTGTTGATAAGATCTTCAATGAGAATGCCGATATAGCCATCGGTTCGGCTGAGAATAACGGGGTCCGAGCCGCCGATGCGGCGGGCTGCGTTTATTCCGGCGATCAGCCCCTGGCAAGCTGCCTCTTCGTATCCAGATGTTCCATTGATCTGACCCGCCAAAAACAGCCCTTGGATGCTCTTGACTTCCAACGACTGATGTAGTTCCCGCGGATCGATCGCGTCGTACTCAATCGCGTACCCCGGCCGCAGCATCTCGGCTGTTTCCAGGCCTTGGACCGAGGCCACCATCCGCGTCTGCACGTCAATCGGCATGCTGGTGGACATCCCATTGAGGTAAATCTCATACGTATCAATGCCTTCCGGCTCCAGGAAAAGCTGGTGGCGAGACTTGTCCGGGAACTTGACAACTTTGTCCTCAATCGAAGGGCAGTAGCGGGGACCGATCCCTTCAATCTGGCCGCTATACATAGGCGAGCGCGAGATGTTCCGGCGCAGAAGTTCATGTGTCGCACCATTCGTATATGCAACATAACATGGTACTTGCTGTCTATCTATCTTTTCCGTCAGGAAAGAAAACGGGGTCGGGTTGGCGTCGCCATGTTGAGGCTCGAAGCGCGACCAGTTGATGGTGCGGCCATCCAATCGCGGGGGAGTACCTGTCTTCAGGCGCTTCCAGTCTAGTCCCAACTCGCGGAGTTGATCGCCCAGTAAATTGGAAGGCGCTTCACCGCTGCGGCCGCAGTTCACTTTGGCCTCGCCGATATGCGCCAACCCATTTAAGAATGTACCGGTTGTAATCACTACGGCGCCGCTCTGAAGCGCCCGCCCGTCGCGCAGTTGGACTCCTGTGACGCGGCGCCCGTCGAGAATCAGATTTGCGACCTCAGCTTGCAGAATGCGCAGATTTGGCTCGTTTTCGAGAATGTCGCGCATGCGTAAGCGGTATTGTTTCTTATCGCATTGCGCCCGGGGCGACCAGACCGCCGGACCGCGGCTGGTGTTCAATAACCGGAATTGGATGCCGACCGCGTCGGTCAGTTCCCCCATGATCCCGCCCATGGCGTCGATTTCGCGCACCAAATGGCCTTTTGCAATGCCGCCAACCGCCGGATTGCAGGACATTTGTGCGATCAGGTCGAGATTCATCGTGACCATTGCGGTTTTCAGGCCCAAACGGGCGCAAGCGCGAGCCGCCTCGCAGCCGGCGTGACCCGCACCTACCACAATGACATCGTAATTGACCATATTTTGCTGGTTTCAACACCATTCTACCCCTTAAATGACGCTAAAATTGGCATATTGAAAATTCTCGTCATTGGAAGCGGCGGCCGCGAGCATGCTATTGCGTGGCGCCTCGCTCTCGAAGGTCATCAGATCGTTTGCGCACCGGGCAATCCTGGGACAGCGCAAATTGGCACGAACATCGCGACCACTGACTTTTTGAGTATTTCGTCGGATCTCACGGTGGTCGGGCCGGAGGCGCCGCTGGTAGCGGGAGTGGTCGATCAGTTCCGAGCCCAGGGTCGGGCGATCGTCGGACCCACCCTGGAAGCCGCGCGGCTTGAGGCCAGCAAGATTCACTCCAAGGAATTCATGCGCCGTGTGGGGATTCCTACAGCGCGGTTCGCGCGTGTGGAGACGGCCGAGGAGAGCCTGGCGGCGCTCGATCAATTCGAATATCCGATTGTGGTGAAAGCGGACGGCCTGGCGGCTGGGAAGGGCGTCATTATCGCCCAGGGTCGGAGAGAAGCGGAGGCGGCGGTCGCAGCGCTGGGGCCCCGGCTGGTCATCGAGGAATTTCTGGAAGGCGAGGAAGTGAGTTTCATCGTGCTCAGCGACGGGCGCAACGTCGTTCCTCTGGAAGCGACGCAGGATCACAAGGCAGTCGGCGACGGCGACACCGGCCCCAACACCGGCGGGATGGGCGCTTACTGCGATGGCCGTATTCTCTCGGCTAGCGATGCCGGAAAAATCCTGGACACAGTGATTCAGCCAGCCGTCCATGCCACGGAGTTCACGGGGTTCCTGTATGCAGGCATAATGATGACGGCCGCTGGTCCAAAGGTCCTTGAGTTCAACGTCCGCCTCGGCGATCCGGAGACGCAAGCGCTCATGCACCGCATGGATGACGACTTCGCCGGGACACTGGCGCGGGCGGCGGCGGGGCAGTTGACCGTAGGCACCTTGAAATGGAAGAAGGACCCGTCGGTGTGCGTAGTGGTCGCCGCGGAGGGATATCCAGGGCAGGTACGGACCGGCGATGCGATCACCATAAACCAGAGTGCCGCGGAGGTGTTCCACGCGGGAACTCGAATCGGGGCGCAGGGCCTGGAGACTTCCGGAGGCAGAGTGCTGGGCGTCACCGCGTCGGGGGCCGATCTTCCCACCGCCATTCGAAATGCCTATGCAGGCGTCGAAAACATTCACTTCGACGGCATGCATTATCGTCGCGACATTGGAAGCAGGGGTCTGAAACGCTGGTACAATTAACTTCGTCGGGGACGTAGCTCAGATGGATAGAGCGGTCGCCTCCTAAGCGGCAGGTCGGCAGTTCGAATCTGCCCGTCCCTACCACCCCTTCACGTTATGCCGCGCCGCATTCTCCTGGCCGACGATCACGAAACTGTCCGCAAAGGACTGCGGTCCATTCTCGGCGCTCGTCCCGATTGGGAGATCTGCGGCGAGGCCACGGACGGGCGCGAAGCGGTGGAACAAACCAGGCGTCTGCTGCCGGACCTGGTCATCATGGACATCGGCATGCCCGGCCTGAACGGCCTGGGAGCGACGCGTCAGATTATCCGCGAGCTGCCGGGCACCGAAGTGTTGATCCTGACTATGCACGATTCCGAGCAGATCGTGTGGGAAGTGCTGGACGCGGGCGCCAGGGGGTTCGTGATGAAATCCGATGCCGGCCAGGAGCTGATCGCGGCGGCCGAAGCACTGCTAGACCACAAGTTATCGCTCACCAGCAAGATTTCGGAAATCCTGCTGCGCGCGTATTTGAGTAAGAGTCCGCGTACGGATTCCACCCAGCTCACCGTTCGCGAGCAGGAAACCCTGGAGCGCCTGGCCGAGGGCAAGAGCAACAAGGAAGTAGCCGAGGCCCTCCACATCAGCGTGAAGACAGCCGAAGCGCACCGGGCCCGGCTCATGAAAAAGCTCAACCTGCGAAATATGGGCGAGCTGATGCGCTACGCCGTGCGGAAAGGCATCATCCTGCCCTGAGCCTTATGCTAAAATAGAGTTTTCTATGGCTTATGTGATTGCCGATCCCTGCGTGGGAGTGAAAGACGCTGCCTGTATCGACGCCTGTCCGGTGGATTGTATCCATCCTAAAAAGGACGACCCCAAGTTCACCGGCCACGACATGATTTACATCGATCCGGTGGAGTGCATCGATTGCGGCGCCTGCGTCCCGGTCTGCCCCGTCTCCGCGATTTTCGCGCTCGACGATCTGCCGGAAAAGTGGGCGGATTACGCGCAGAAAAACGCGACGTATTTCGGGCGATAAGATAGCCACGCTGGCCACGGGCCTTGCTCCGCAGCTTTCTTTTTCGTAGCCTGGAAGGCATGGAAGTGCTCTCTGCCGACGAGATCGTTCGTTTGACGCCCCCGGAACGCCTGGCGCTCATTGCGCAGCTTTGGGATAGTCTGGAAGATGAGCAGGTTCCCCTGACCAGCGGGCAGGAAGCCGAACTTGACCGCCGCCTCGGTTCGCTCGACGAAGATAGGCGCAATTGCGTAACCTGGGAGTCTCTGAAAGCTGAACTTGAGCAGCGTTGCCCATAGTGTATTCGGTTATCTTCACTCAGGCAGCTCGGGAGGAACTGATCGAGGCGCAGGATTGGTATGAAGGCGAAGCCACCGGGCTGGGCCGGCGTTTTCGCCAAGCGATTAACGTCGTGATCGATCGGATGATCGATAATCTCCACCAGTTCCCCATCGTATTTAAAAATGTCCGCCGCGCCCTTTTGCGCCGCTTCCCGTACACGCTGTTTTTTGTTGTCGAAGACGATGCACTGATCGTGATTGCCTGTTTCCATGCCAGCCGCGATCCGTCACACTGGCAAAGGAGGACGTGACACGGGGGTATGCTTGGACGGTGGGCACCGAGATTTTCTTGATCGTAGATGTTGGAACCTTTGAGGTTCGCCCACGTGGTCCGGCGACAGCTGGCATTTGGCTGGTCACTGAGAGCGGTGCGTTCCCGGCGGCTGGTTGGAATGACTTTGTCGTCGTGATATTGGGATGGTTCGCTAGTGCACTCTTGAAAACTACCCGAAGCAATGGCGTTCGAGGGCGAGTGCATTTCATGGATGGTCCGCATGCGGTCGATCTTGCCCTGTCATCTGGGATTCATCACTTCAAATTGATCAGTCGAGATCGCGTAGTAGGATCGGGTGAGGCTGCTCTCAATTCTTTCGCCAATGCGTTGGCCTCGCAATCACGCAAGGTTTTACATGCGTGCAGGTCGCGGGAATGGTGGTCTACAGATGCCGATACCCTAGAGTCACTTGTAAAAGACCTAGAGCGCCAGATCGCGCATTCTTGAACGGAGAGGGTCCTTCCAGTTCAGCCTCAATTGGATGCGGCAACGAAACACAAGTCCGTCGTCGCGAACGCGTTTTTGGAAGCAACGCCCGCTCTACGGCCGATAGCTAGCGCTCTGAATATCCGTCTCCCATACCCGCACTTCGCTGATCCTCACTGGCACCGGAGTCTCCGCTAGTCCCGTCGTCATCTCGACATGAAAATACTCCGCAATATTCTCCGCTGAAGGGTTTTTCACATCAAACGGCGGGACCTCATTCAGAAACTGGTGATCCAGCCGCTCGATCACTTTCCGCATGACAGTTTTCACGTCGATGAAATCTACCAGCATGCCGCTGTCGTCCAGCCTCTGGCCTTCGATGGTCACTTGCACTTTGAAATTGTGGCCGTGCACGTTTTCGCACTTGCCTTTGTAATTCCGCAGCGCGTGCCCGGCGGCGAAGGTCTGGTCTACTGTTACTTCAAACATTGAAAAATCTCTCCACATCCTCCCGCTTCGTTGTGAACGCGTAATCGGGAAGACTATCGAAAAAAATCTGGCCGTAGCGTGTCTTCGTGACCCGATTATCCAGCAGCGAGAGCACTCCGCGGTCCGTGCGGCTGCGGATCAAGCGTCCGAAGCCCTGTTTCAATGCGATCGCGGCCTGCGGTACCTGATAGCTGTGAAACGCGTCGCCGCCGTCGTCTTTGATCGCCGCGATGCGCGCTTCTACCACCGGGTCGCTGGGCACCGCGAAGGGTAACTTATCAATAATAACGCAGCTCAACTGCTCGCCCGGCACGTCGACTCCCTGCCAGAAACTTGAAGTCGCGAACAAAACGCAGTTCGGAGTGTTGCGGAATTCCTCTAGCAGGGCGCTTCGCGGTCCGGTGCCCTGCATTAGCGTTTCCCATGGGATTTCGAGCGACACCCGATCGTAAATGAGGCGCATCTGCTGATAGCTGGTGAACAGCACGAATGCCCGTCCACGGCTCAGATGCAGGATATCGACGATCTCCCTCGCCGCCGCTGCCGTGAACGCCGCGTTTCTCGGATCGGGCAAATTCTGCGGCACGTAGAGCAGCGCCTGCTTCTGATAATCGAAATGACTCGGCACGACTAACGTCCTCGGACTCCGCAGCCCCAGCCGCGCCTTCGCGAACTCGAAATCCCCCGCGACAGCCAGCGTGGCCGACGTCAACACCACGGTATCGATCCGGTCAAACAACCGCTCATCGAGCAACTTCGAAACATCAATGGGAGTCGCCTGCAAAAATGTTCCACGTCCCCGCCGCTCGATCCAATAGACGAAGGTGCGGTCCTTCCCGTCCATCCAGAATTCCAGACGCCGCGTCATGTCGCGAGCCCGATTCACCAGAGGAATGGTCTCCTCAGGCCCGAAGCGCAGCAACTCCAGTTGCAGCGCGACCAGTTCCAGCGCATGAAGCACGTCGTGATACGCGTCGTTGTTCAATTCCAAAAACGCTTCATGCGCACGGAATCCCGTGCGCCCTTCATTGGCCACGAACAAGTTAAAAAAGTGCTGCGCGCGGTCGCCCAAAATCATGAGAATGTTGTCGAGCTCCACCGAGCCGAATTCTTTTCGCCGCGCGATGCTCGATACATCGCGCGTCAGCTCTTCGAATTGGTAACTGGAAACGGCAATGCCGAAGTACTGCCCGGCGACATCTTCGACATCGTGGGCCTCGTCGAAGATCACGGCGTAATATTCGGGAATAATGCCGGCCAGGTCCTCTCGCTTCACGGCGAGATCGGCAAACAGCAGGTGGTGATTGACGATGATGATGTCCGATTCCTGCGCCTTCTGATGCATCTTGGTAATGAAGCAGCGCTCGAACTGCGGGCATTTTTGGCCCGTGCAGAGGTCGCCCCGAGCGTCGATTTTGGCCCACGCGGAGCTCGATTCGGGCAGCGTTTTTATCTCGACGCGGTCGCCCGTTTCGGTCGACTTCTCCCAATCGCGGATAATCTGAAAATCCGCGACTTCTTCGAGGCCGGTCAGCACCGGCTCCGTCTCCACGTCGTAGATCTTCTGCCGGCACGCGTAATTGGCGCGACCTTTCATATAGCAGACGCGCAGCGGCGCGCCCAGATGTTTTTCGAGAAACGGAACGTCTTTATAAAAAAGCTGCTCTTGAAGATTCTTCGTGCCGGTGGAGATGACGACCCGGCGGCCGGAGAGAATCGCCGGGACCAGATACGCGAGCGTCTTTCCCGTCCCCGTCCCGGCCTCGACAATCAGATGCTTTTTGTCAGCCAGTGCAGCCTCGACGGCTTCGGCCATTTCCAATTGACCGGCGCGAAATTCGTAGTTCGGATGCCATTCCGAAAGCAGCCCTTTACGGCCGAAGAACTGGCGAACAGTCATCGCTTTAGTGGCAGGGGGCACGGTACGATCCGATTTTAGCAGGGCACCTCTCTAACCAAAACAAAGTTGGCCGCTGATAAACACGGATGAACGCGGATTTCAGACACCATGTTTCATTTCCATCAGCGTTTATCTGCGTTCATCGGCGGCCATAAATTTCTTTCCCGCCCACTACACCATTTGCAATTTCCACCTCCCTCTTCGGAAAGCGAGCATGCCGATTACGGCAATTGCCGACTGTGAGATTGCGATGGCGGCGAAGATGCCGTTGGCGCGCATCGGCGTGTGAAACGCCAGCCACCAGGCGATCGGTAATTGGCACGCCCAGAAGCAGAACAGGTTTATGAGCGTCGGCGTGACGGTGTCACCCGCGCCGTTGAAGGCCTGGATTGCGACCATGCCCCAGGCGTAAAAAATATACCCGCAGCTGATAATCCGCAGCGCGCTGGCGGCTACTTGCTTGACGGCTTCATCGCTGGTGAAGATGCCGACCAGTGGTCGCGCGAAGGTCACGAACAGAATCGCCACGATGCCCAGCACAATCATGTTGTAGAACCCGGCGCGCCACACCGCAGCTTCCGCACGCTCCGGTTTCTTCGCGCCCAGGTTCTGTCCGACCAGCGTCGCGGCCGCGTTGGCCATGCCCCAGCTCGGCAGCAGAGCGAACAGGATAATGCGCAGCATGATCGTATATCCGGCGATCACCACGCTGCCGAACGGAGCGGTCATGCGGATCAGCAGAATCCAGCTTGACGTGCCGACGAAGTATTGCAGCATCCCTCCTAAAGACAAGCGCAGCAGTTTCCACATCACCGCCGGGCGGATATGAAATTCGCGGGCGTGCACCACCACGCGGGACCACGAATTGGTCAGCATCCAGAGTTGCAGGAGGACTCCGATACCGCGCCCGATGGTCGTGCCAATGCCGGAGCCGGTCACTCCCAATCGGGGAAACGGCCCGATGCCGAATATCAGCAGCGGGTTGAGCACGATGTTGATCAGGTTCGCGGTCCACAGGACGCGCATGGCCAGCGACGCGTCGCCCGCGCCGCGGAATACGGCGTTGATCAGGAACAGAAGAAGGACCGTTCCGCTGCCGCCGAAAATCGCCCGGGCGTAGCCGGAGCCGGCTTTGACAACGGCGGGCGACGCTCCCATGAGAGCCAGCAATTGCGGCGCGAAAATCCCCGCCGTCACCCCGATCGCGATAGCGATGATCGCGCCCATCATGATGGCTTGCGCCGCGGTTTCCGACGCTGCTTGCGGATCTTTTTCGCCGATTCTCCGCGCGACCGTCGCCGCGGTGGCGATGCTCAAGCCGAGCGCGACGGTATAAATCAGCGTCAGCAGGGCTTCGGTGAAGCCGACCGTGGCAACGGAATCCGCGCCCAGGTGCGCAACCCAAAACATATCGACCACGGCGAACAGAGACTCCATCATCATTTCGAGCATCATCGGCACCGCGAGCAGCATAATGGCGCGGCCGATGCGCTCTTCGGTGAAGTCGCGATGAGTGTTGCCCATGACGGCTTCGCGTAGGGATGAGAATAGACTGCTGCGCTCGGTTGTTACTTGCAAAGGGAACCTCCGGACTCTGGCTAAAGGAAAAAACGGTCCGCCGGGCGGCGGGAATCGAGCGAAGAGTTAGAGATCGGTAGACATGGCGTTTGGGCCTTTTCAGCTATCATAGCTAAGCTGGCGGGAGGAAATCAAGATGAGGCAGATTGCGCTGATTTCGATGATGTGTTTGCCGTTGGGTGCTGCCGACGCGCATATGACCATGGAGGAACGGACCAAGGTGATGAACTGGCTGGAGGAATCGCGCAAGGAGTTTCTGGCGGCCATCGACGGCGTGACCGAAGAGCAATGGAAATGGAAGCCGGCGCCGGAGCGATGGTCGGTGGGGGAGACGGCCGAGCACATTGTCCTGGCCGAGGCGTTGCTGTTCGGAACGGTGCAGAAGGCCGTTGCCTCGCCGCCGAATCCGGAGTGGGAAGAGAAGACCAAGGGCAAGACGGAGTTTATCGAACGGGTGATGGCGCCGCGGCTGGGGAAGGCGTCGGCTCCGGAGCCGATCGTGCCTTCGGGGAAACTGACGCAGGCGCAAGTGCGGGAGACATTCCTGAGGCAGCGCGCGGAGATTGTGAAATTCGCCGCGGGGACCGAGGTGGAGTTGAAACAGCACACGCAGGAACATCCGTTTCCTGTGTTCGGAACTTTGAACGCCTATCAGTGGCTGATTTACGTGCCGCTGCATACCGAGCGTCACGATAAGCAGATCGCCGAGGTGAAGGCGACGGCGGGGTATCCGAAGTAATTAGCGACAAACAAGAGCCGCCTTGAAAGGGCGGCTGCCGCCACTATTGGCGGCCCCACAAGGAATTCTAAAAAGCCTGGCTGGACTGGATGCCGTTGGATTGCAGGACCACCATCATTTTTTCGAGCGCCGATTTGTGGATCTGCGACACGCGGCTTTCGTTGATGCCGAGCACGCCGCCGATTTCCTTCATAGTCATTTCGTTGGTGTAGTAGAGCACCACCACTTTCTGATAGCGCTCGGGCAGCGTCTTCATCGCATCGCCCAAGACGCCGCGCAGTTGCTCCCGCGCGCAGATGGAATCGGGCTGATTTTCCACTTTGCTCGGAAAATCGGGGGCGGGCAGATCTTCGCTGTCATTGGAGCGGGTGGAGGCGGAGACCAGGCCGACGTTGCGGAGGTCCAGCATCATGGTGCGCCAGCGGTCGACATCCATGCCGAGCTTGGCGGCCACTTCAGCTTCGGTTGGAGCGCGCTGCAACGTTGAAGATAAATCGCGGGTCGCGGCTTCCACCTGTTTGTGGCGGCGGCGCATGTCGCGCGAAGCCCAGTCGAGTTGGCGCAGGCTGTCGAGGATCGCGCCCTTGATGCGGTGCTTGGCGTAGCTCGAAAAGACCACCTGTTTTTCGGGGTTGTACTTGTTGGCGGCGTCGAACAGGCCCAGGATGCCCGCGTGGACCAGATCGTCCAGGTCGACATGGACCGGCAGGTTTTCGTGAACCCGCACGGCAATGGCTTTCACCAGCGGCAGATGTTCCAATACCACCCGGTCGCGGCGAGCCAGACGCGCTGCGTGCGCGGTTCCATTCGATTTAGTGTGGACGGAAGGGTGTGCGGGGCCGTGGCCCGTGGGCACCGCATGTAAAGACGTGCTGATGCCCATCGGTTTCGCGGGGGCAATGCGGGTCCGCGAAGAAATTTCGCGAACAGGGACCGGTAGCGGTACGGCGGCCACGGCGGTCTTAAGTTTTCTCATCATCACAACTCTCTCCTAACAGCCTTTGGGTGGAAGCACCTTTATGTCTGGCGGCACTTCCGTAAATGCACGCTCCAGACCAATCCCAAGGGACGCTGAATCGGGGGAGGAGCGCTGTTTTCTGGTCGATTGTAAAAAACTACTTAGTGACTTAGAATCAGTGGGAAACCTTAGGTCCTGCGGGACGGGCTGACGAGGGATTGGACAAGGAATGAATGGTCCCTTTCCGGCGTTCGTACTGATTTGGCACCCCGCTTCCATCTACCCCTCCCGTACTGGGACTTTCGTACCTTTTTGGCATACGCCAGTACCCGGAAACTAACCGGCAAATAGAAGGGTAAGGGTGATGCACCCACTTCGTATCTCGAAGCTTTACCTTAGAAGCGGCCTAATAATAATCCGATGGTGAGTATGTCGCGTCCCTAGTCCAAGCGACGTTTTAGGACCACGAGCAGCGTTTTAATCGTGATTCCACCTATTAAAATCCAGACTGCAATACGAATCCGGCCTTCTAGGGTAAAGCCTGCAAGGAGGGCGAGTATTCCATAGGAGCACATGGCCGCTATAAACTTAAGATCCTTCATGAGTTTTGGATCTTAATGGACGGGTGCGTTATAACGGAAGGCGAGTTGGACCCGGATCTGGTCGCCTTTGAAGTCGGGCGGGAGGGGCGGGAAAGGGTTCGACATGCTGACGCCGGCGACGGCGGCGCGATCGAACGCTTCGGTACCGGACGAGGTGGCGATTACCAATTTGGGAACGGCGCCATGGCGGTCGATGATGAACTGAATCAGCACCTGTCCGCGGCGGCCCATTTTGACGCTCTCCGGAATGACCGACATCCAATTGCGGCGGACAGAAGCAAGCACCTGCATCAAATATGGTTTGAAGTCGAAGCCGTTGGAGTCGCTGAGCAGTTGGAGATTGCTTCCCATTTGACCTTTGGCCTGGGTCTGGCTGAGCCTGGGCAAATCGAGATCGTCTCCTGAATCGCCGACGGTAACGCCTCCGCCTCCGGTCGGTCGGGGGGTTTCCTGGGCCCTGCTGTCGATGGCCGCTCGTTGCATCAGCAGCCGCGGATCCGGGATTCCATTGACTTGAACCGGCTTGGGCGGTGCTACATTCTCAAATGAAATCTTAGGTTTAGCAGAAGCTGGCGGCGGCGGAGCCTGGGTGGTGGAACCGTTGGGATCGGGTGGGGGAGCGACGGTGGGAGGAGCGGGTGGCGGCTGAGCGGTCGCGACCTGGATCTTGGGAGGTTCGATGACCGGCGGGGCCTGCACCGGAACGGGAGGCGCGACGGGGCCGGGCGCGGGTTGCGGGGGACGATACTTAGGCGCCTGAGTCTGCGGGGTCTCGACTTCGCTGCGGACATCAAGCTCCGGGCGCACCACTTTGCTCAAATTCGGGGCTTTTTGGGTTGGTTCGAACAGCTTGGGAGCATAGATACGAACCGCTTTGTGAAGGTCCGACCTGATGATGATAGTGCGGGGTGGCGGAATTACCTCGGGAAGGCTGAAAAAGAAGGCGGCAGCCAGGATGTGGACTGCGATCGAGCCGAGGGCCATGGCGACGAAGTGGCGAGTAGACAGAGGTTTCCGCGCTGGAAGCAGTTCCAGTTCGGGCACAGCTTTAGCGGAAATGTCTACGGGAGACATGCGGTGGCCATCTTTAGGACGCTTTCGGCACAGTAGAAGTTGCTCCGGGGCATGATCGCTCCCATGTAGTTGCGGCTCGGTAGGCATGGATGACGCCGGAGGGTCATGGATTTGTGAGGGTTTCGGCGACCAGGGCGGCGTGCTCTTCGATTTTGGCCAGAATGTCGAGGGCTACTTCGAGGGCGGTCGTCGCCTGCTCGCCGGTGACGCGGGGCGGGCGGCGAGTGGAGATGGCCTCGAAGAAGTTTTCCAGCTCCAGGCGAAGGGGCTCGTCCTTCGCGACGGCGAGAGGGGCGAAATCGATTCCCATAGGGGGCTTGACGCGGTAGCGGACGCCGTCCTGCCGGCTGTAGTCGAGGGAAATGTATTCGTTCGGCTGAAAGAGGCGCAATTTGCGAACGCGCTCCGTAGACACGCGGCTGGCGGTGATGTTGGCGACGCATCCACCTGGAAACTGCATGCGGACGTTCGCGATATCCACTTTAGAGGACAAAATCGAGATGCCGGCGGCGCGGATTTCCTCGGGCTTCTTGCCGGTGAGCGAGAGGAGGATGTCCAGATCGTGAATCATGAGGTCGAGGACGACGTCCACATCGAGGCTGCGGAGGCTGAATTCGCTGAGGCGGTGCACTTCGAAGAAAAGAGGCGTGGTAATTACCGATTCGAGCGCGATGATGGCGGGGTTGAAGCGCTCCAGGTGCCCGACTTGCAGGATTTTGCCGTGGCGATGGGCGGTTTCGACCAAGGCGCGGGCGCCTGTGAGCGTGTCGGCGATGGGTTTTTCGACCATCACGTCAAGTCCGCGTTCCATCAGAAGGCACCCGATCTCCGAATGGGTCACGGTGGGGGTGGCGATGACGGCGGCGTCGGCGTGTGCGGCTAGTTCGTCAAGGGAGCCGAACACGCGGCACGAGTAGGGGGCCGCGACTTCCGAGGCTCGGGCGGTGTCGGTGTCGAATACGCCGGCCAGTTCGGCGTGAGGTGATTTATGGATAACCCGCAGGTGATTCTTGCCGAAGGAACCGGCGCCGACCACAGCGGCACGTAGGGTTGGCACTAACACGAGACTATCATCACTTAGGAGCCGCCTGGTAGGTGACTGCAGGCCGCTGGCCCGCCCCACGGATGGCTAGTACCGTAAATAAATTGGAGGTATCTGCCGAATTATCTGAGGAATAGATGCTGATACGCTCCTTCCTCATCTCGGCCTTGTTGAGCGCTTCGTTGCTTTACGGGCAGCGTTACAGCTTCAAGTTCTACGGCGAAGAAGCGGGCTTACAGAGCCTGGCGGTGCAGGTGGTTTTGCAGGATCGCGCAGGGTTCCTGTGGGTGGGCACGCAGAACGGACTATACCGGTACGACGGGAACAGGTTTGTGGGGTTCGGAAAAGCGGACGGGCTTCCCGACGCACATATCGAATCGCTGCACGAATCGATTGACGGGACGCTGTGGGTGGGGACGCGTTTCGGCCTGGCGCGGCGCGCCCAGGAACATTTCGAAAAAGTTCCGCTAGGCGGGACTGTCGGGATTGTGGGGCGCGAGGGAATCGCGTCCGATTCCAGCGGGAATTTGTATATCGCGACCGAACACGGGCTGGTTACCGGAACGCCGTCCCCTAAGGGTCTGCAATTCAGACTGGTTTTGAACCCGCCGCGGGCCAGCACGCCGATGGCAACCAGCGTCTATGTGGATGCGAAGGGGCGCGTGTGGTTTGGATGCGGGACGGGTCTTTGTACGCTGGAGCAGGGGCAGCCGCACGAATCGGGCACGGAGTTGGGGCTTCCGCAGCAGCGTTGGGACGCGATTCTGGGGGATCTGGAAGGGAACCTGTGGGTCCGCAGCGAGAAGTTCCTGTACCAACAGCCGGCGGCGGGGGGACGTTTTGTTGCGCGCGGGGGATTACCGGAGTCGACCAACACTTATCCGACGATGGCTCTGGATCCGGTGGGTCGGCTGCTGGTGCCGACGTACAAAGGCCTGGCCAGGCAAACGGACAGCGGATGGGACATCGTGAGCGCCAGGGACGGTCTGACGACCAACGACATCTCGGCGGTGATGCAGGATCGCGAGGGATCCATCTGGCTCGGCCTGCTGGGCTCGGGCCTGACGCGCTGGCTGGGATATAACGAATGGCAGAACTGGGGCGAAGCGGAGGGATTGAGCCGGGAGTCGACCTGGTCGATCATGAGAGACGCCACGGGGCGGCTGTGGGTGGGCACGCAGTTTGGATTGAATTATGCGGAAACCGCGGCCGGGAAGCTGGTGTGGCGGCAGAAGAGCCTGGGCACGGACGGATTCATCCGCTCGCTGGCGGCGGCGCAGGATGGCACGCTGTGGATCGGCACGGATCCGAACGGTCTGATAGCGATGAATCCGAAGACCGGCGTCATGAGAAAAGTCGGCGAAGCTCAGGGTCTGAAGAACACCAAGCTGCGGCACGTTGCGGTGGACCACGAAGGCCGGGTCTGGGCCGCCACGTACCGGGGGCTCTACCGCAGCATGGGCGCCGACAATCGCCGATTCGAGCAAGTGACTCCGGCGGGAACGGACCTGGCGGAGATGTTCCATATGACGCTGGCCGATCGCGAAGGACGGATCTGGGTGGCGGGAGACAGGGGTTTGCTGCGTTATTCGGGAGACCGCTGGCGGCGCTTCACGAAACAGGACGGCCTGGCGGACGACAAGGTGGCGCAGGTGATCGAGGATACGGACGGATCGCTGTGGATCGGCTATCGCGACGCGTACGGCATCACGCATCTGACATTTTCGGGCGGGGACGCAGTGAAGATGGAGTCCTACACGCAGGGCAACGGTCTCCGATCGGACAAGCCGCTGTTTCTGCAATTCGACGCGCGCGGATGGCTGTGGGTGGGGACGGATCACGGAGTGGACGTGTTCGACAAGTCGCGCTGGCGGCACTACGGGCGGTCCGACGGGCTGATCTGGGACGACTGCAACTCCAATGCGTTTTTCGCGGAAGCGGATGGAAGCGTGTGGGTGGGCACGAGCCGGGGATTGTCGCGATTCCGTCCGGCCGCGACACCGGCGCCGAACGTTCCTCCGCCGGTGGTACTCACCCAAGTGAAGCTGGGCGGGAAGACGGCGGATCCCACGCACAGCCTGGAGATGCCGTATCAGGAGAATTCCCTGCAAGTGCGTTTCGCGGCGCTGACGTTCGTGCAGGAGTCGAGCGTATTGTTCCGCTACCGGCTCGATGGAGGCGCGGCGGACTGGCTCGAAACCACGCAGCGCGAACTGAACTATCCAAAGCTGCCTCCGGGGCAATACACGCTGGAGGTGATGGCGCGGAGCGCGCAGGGATTGTGGAGCGCGGAGCCTGCCCGGCTGTCGTTTCAGGTGCTGACGCCATGGTGGCTGACGTGGTGGTTCCGCCTGGGGACGGTGGTGCTCACGCTGATCCTGTGGCGCCTGATGTGGGCGAGGCGAAGCTACCGGCTGGAAGCGGAGCGGTATCGCCTGGAAAAGGCGGTGACGGACCGCACGCGCGAGTTATCGAAGGAAAAACAGAGGGTGGTGGAGGAGAAGGTTCGAGTGGAGCAGCAGAACCAGGAAATCGAGAGGCTGCTCAAGGAAGCGCAACAGGCAAGCAGGTTGAAAAGCGAATTTCTGGCCAACATGAGCCACGAAATCCGGACGCCGATGAACGGAATCCTGGGTATGACCGACCTGGTGCTGACGACTCCGTTGACCGGCGAGCAGCGCGATTACCTGGATACGGCGCGGCTGTCGGCGCATTCGCTACTGACGATTCTCAACGACGTGCTGGATTTTTCCAAAATTGAAGCGGGGCGCCTGGACCTGAATCCGATCGATTTTTCGCTGCGGCAATGCATCGGGGACACCTCGAAGATGCTGCGAGTGGGGGCGGCGGAAAAAGGTCTGGTGCTGGAATGTGAAGTGGCCGCAGACGTCGCGGACAATGCGGTGGGCGATCCGCACCGTTTGCGGCAGGTGCTGTTCAACATTATCGGGAATGCGATCAAGTTCACGGACCAGGGAGGGGTGTACCTGAGCGTCGCCAGGGAGTCCTTTTCAGAGTGTGGGGCCACGCTGCGATTTACGGTGCGCGATACGGGCATCGGGATTCCGCAGGACAAACAACAATTGATTTTCGAAGCATTCCGCCAGGCGGATGGGTCGACCACGCGCAAATACGGGGGGACGGGGCTCGGCCTGGCGATCAGTTCGTCGCTGGTGGAGATGATGGGCGGTTCGATTGAAGTGAAGAGCGCGATGGGCGCCGGAAGCACGTTCTCGTTTACGGCGAAATTCGGAGTGGCGCCGGTTGCGGCGGGAGCGAAGCCGGTGGATTCGGCGAGCCTGCAGAATATGCTGGAGGCCGCGGGGACGCGCAACGGAAGCGGACCTCTGAGCTTGAGCATCCTGCTGGCGGAAGACAATCCGGTGAATCAGAGGCTCGCGATGCGGCTGCTGGAGAAGCGGGGGCACCGCGTGGACCTGGCCTCGTCCGGCCGCGAAGCCATCGACTGGCTGGAACGGAAACGCTTCGATCTGATCCTGATGGATCTGCAGATGCCGGACATGGACGGACTGGAAGCGACGGCGCTCATCCGCGAGCGCGAGAAACGGGACGGCGGCCGGACACCGATTGTCGCGCTGACGGCGCATACCATGAAGGGCGATCGCGAACGGTGCATCGAAGCGGGGATGGACAACTACATCAACAAACCGATTGACGCGGTGAAGTTTTTGGAGATTGTCGAAATGTCGGCCACGCCTAGGGTTTGAGCGCTATCCCATTGGCGGAGCCGCCATGCGTGAGCATGCGGGCAGGCGCGAAGTAGCCCCATGACGCATGGGGCTCGAACGCCGAACGGCAGGGCTCCTGCGAACAACTAGGCTTTGGCGCTTTGCATGGCGGCCATGCGCTCTTCCATCTGGCGCGTCAGGTGCGGGGTGATGCCCAGCATGCGCTCCACGACCATTAATTGCGCGCGGTGATGCATTTCGTGTTCCTTGGGGCCGAGGAGCATTTCGAAGCGGCTCTTTGGCGTGCCCATGCCGGGGCGCATGACGACGATTTCGGCGAGAAATTCGTCGTTCAGGGTGTCGAGCCATCCTGCGAAGCGCTCGCCTTCCTCGTGGAGGAGGTGGAGAATCTGCTCCTTGGTGTGCGGCTTTTTCTCCATGACCAGCAGGCTGCCGAAGAAGTCCATAAAATCGAATTTCGCGATATCGAAGAGATGTTCGACGGCGTGGATCTGGTAAGGGACGCGGGGGACAAGGGCCGTATGCAGCAGCGTCTCGGCGACCGTGCGCGTTCCGGGGGCGGGGCGGAAGCCGTAGTGCTCCTCAGGGATATCCTCGGCGATTTGGATGGTATTTTTGCGCACCGTCCGAAAGGCGGCGGCGAGGTCTTTTGCTCCATAGTAGTTCATGAATTCAGTTTATCCTTTTCCCATTGCGTTAAAATGAAGATTCCCCATGGAAATCGAGAAAGTATATGAACCCCAGCGGTTCGAACCGCACTGGGCCAAATGGTGGGTGGAGTCCAATCTCTTCCACGTGGAAGCGCCGCCGCCCGGGACGCGTTATTTTTCGCTGGTGATTCCGCCGCCGAACGTGACCGGGTCCCTGCACATGGGGCACATGTTCGAGCATTCGATCATCGACGCGCAGGTGCGCTGGCAGAGGATGAGCGGCAAGGTCACGCTCTGGGTTCCGGGGATGGACCACGCGGGAATCGCCACGCAGATCATGGTGGAGAGGCAACTGGCGACGGAGGGTCTGACGCGCCAGGACCTGGGGCGCGAGAAGTTCGAAGAACGGGTCTGGAAGTGGAAGGAAGAATACGGCGGGAAAATTGTCGACCAGATGAAGCGCGCCGGGGTGAGCTGCGACTGGTCGCGGGCGCGGTTCACGCTCGATCCGGGGTTGTCGAGGGCGGTGCGCGAGGCGTTCGTGCGGCTGTACGAAAAAGGCCTCATTTATCGCGGCGCGTACATGGTGAACTGGTGTCCCCGGTGCCAGACGGCGGTGTCGGATCTGGAAGTGGAGCACGAGGAAACGCAGGGGAACCTGTGGCATATTATTTATCCCGTTGTTGGCAGTGATCTGAAACTGTCAGTTGCCACCACGCGGCCGGAGACGATGCTGGGTGATACGGCGGTGGCGATTAATCCGGCGGACCAGCGCGCGGCTGAGCTGCGCGATAAAAAGATCCGGCTGCCGCTGACGGATCGCGAGATTCCGATTGTGTTCGATGACATGGCCGATCCGGAGTTCGGATCGGGCGCGGTGAAGATCACGCCGGCGCACGATCCCAACGATTTCGAGGCGGGCAAGCGTCACAATCTGCCGAGTATCAAGGTGATCGACGAGAACGCCAAAATGACGGCCGCCGCGGGGCGGTTCGCGGGACTCGACCGGTTCGAGGCTCGGAAACAGGTGGTGGCGGAACTGGATAAGCTCGGGCTGCTCGAAAAAATCGAGCCCCATAAACTGAGCATCTCGAAGTGCCATCGTTGCCGGACGATTGTCGAGCCCCTAGTGTCGACGCAGTGGTGGGTGAAGATCAAGCCGCTCGCGGATCCGGCGATTAAGGCGGTGGAAGAAGGACGGATTGAGTTCGTGCCGGCGAACTGGTCGAAGACTTATTTCGAATGGATGTACAACATCCGCGACTGGTGCATTTCGCGGCAGCTCTGGTGGGGGCATCGCATCCCGGCGTGGCATTGCGCGGATTGCAAGCAGATCACGGTGGCGCGCGAAACGCCAACGGCCTGTTCGCACTGTGGCAAGACGAATCTTACCCAGGAGACGGACGTTCTCGATACATGGTTCAGTTCCGGATTGTGGCCTTTTTCGACGCTGGGATGGCCGGACGATACGGCGGATCTGCGCGCGTTTTATCCGACGACGCTGCTGGTGACGGGCTTCGACATTATTTTCTTCTGGGCCGCGCGGATGATGATGTTGGGCATCGAGATGATGGGCGACGTGCCGTTCCGGCAAGTGCATATTCACGGCTTGGTGAGGGACGCCGAGCGGCAGAAGATGTCGAAGACCAAGGGGAATACCATCGATCCTTTGGTGATCAACGAAAAATACGGCACCGATGCGGTGCGGCTCGCGCTGCTGGTGAGCGCCGCGCCGGGCGGCGATATCGCGCTGAGTGAGGATCGGATTGCGAGCTGCCGGAATTTCGCGAACAAGATCTGGAACGCGTCGCGGTTGTTGTTCGGGAAGCCCAGGGAGGGCGCAGGCACGCCGGTTTCGTGGGCGGATCGGTGGATCTGCAGCCGCCTCAACGGATGCGCCACAACGGTGAATAAGGCGTTTGAGCACCACCGCTATCACGAAGCGGCGGATGCTCTCTGGCACTTTTTCTGGGACGATTTCTGTGACTGGTATCTAGAGATTAAGAAGTCCGAGGACATGGATTGGAGCTACGCCTACGTAGCCCACGAGAAGGCGTTGCGGCTTCTTCACCCTCTGATGCCGTTTTTGACTGAGGAACTCTGGCAGAGGCTTCAGCTCGGCGGACGGTCGATCGCGCTTGAGAAATACCCCGAGCCCGCGAGCATTGACGCAGACGCCGAGTGGGAGATGGGCCTCTTACAAGACGTGGTGACGGAGATCCGTCAGAACCGGGCGGCGAATAAGATCGACCGGGGCCAGGAGCTGAATGTGGAGATCTGGGAGCAGCGCGGTAGTCCGCGCTTCCCCTTCGTCGAAGCGCACCAGACTACAATCGAGCGCCTCGGGAACGTGAGGCTAGCCCTTAAGGAAGGGCAATCTGCACTCAAGCTGAACATTCCGGTAGACCGAGCGCGCCTCCTTAAAGAAAATATCGGGCTCGAAAAAGTAATCGCCGACTCCGACCGCCAGCTCTCGGACCAGGACATCATCAGCAAGATGCCCGAGAAAGTGGTCGAATCCCTTCGCACCAAGAACACCGCATACAAGGCGCAGCTCAAGAAAAATCTCGACGCCCTGGCGAACGAATGACCTTCGATATTTCCCATCCCGACGTGCGCGCCGCGGTGGAGCGCGCGCTGTCAGAAGACCTCGGGTCGGGCGACATCACCACCGATTCCTGCATTGCGGCCGATGCGCATGCCGAGGCTCGATTTGTCGCCAAGCAGGACATGACCGTTGCGGGAGTGGAACTGCTCGCGCTGATTTTCGATTCGGTCGAATTGCTGAAGAAGAGCGGGGATCGCGTGGTTGCGGGAGATGAACTGGCGCGCGTTCGTGGGGAATCGAGAAAGCTGCTCACTCGCGAGCGGGTCTCGCTCAATTTTCTGCAACGGCTGAGCGGCGTGGCGACGCTCGCTTCTCGATTTGTCGATGAGGTGAAGGGGACGGGCGTGAAGATTCTCGACACGCGGAAGACTACGCCAGGGCTGCGGGTGCTGGAAAAAATGGCGGCGGCGGCTGGGGGTGTGACAAATCATCGGATGGGGCTTTACGATGCGGTGCTGATCAAGAACAACCACATCCGGCTTGCGGGCGGCGTTCGGGAGGCGATGGAGCGGGCTCGCAGAAGCGGCAAGCCGATTGAGGTGGAGGTTCGCAGGCGGGTCGAGGTCGAAGAGGCGCTCGAGTGTGGGGCATCGCGCATTTTGCTCGACAATATGACGCCGGATGAGGCGGCGATAGAGGTCGGGTTGATCGACCATCGCGCGGAGACGGAAATTTCGGGCGGGATTACGCTGGCCAACGTGCGGGCGTACGCGGAGGCTCGGCCGGATTTTATATCGTCGGGGGCGATTACGCATTCGGCGGTGGCGGTGGATATTAATTGCGGGATTTATCCCGTTAACGTGTGATCCCCTCCATTACTGTCGGGGTTCCATAGCCGACGGAACCCCGACAGTCATGGAGGGGATTGGTCGTGATATAGAAGGAGGATGCATGCCTCCAATCGACGTACTTTCCTAAGAGTTGCCGCATCCGCGGCTGCCGTTCCACAAATCGCCTTGCCGCAAACGGTGGAGCCGCGCGTGTTTTTGACTGGCGATGGCGTGAATCTGGCTCCCCAAGAATATTTGCGCCTATTGTCGAAACTGGAACCGTCGCCCGACTTATATATGAAAGGCGGCACGGTGGAGGAACTCGAAGGGCGGTTCGCGAAGGCGCTAGGGAAAGAGAAGGCGCTGTTCTTTCCGACCGGTACCCTGGCCAATCACGTGGCGGTGCGACTGCTGGCGGGGGAACGAAAACATGTGCTGGTGCAGGAGGAGAGCCATCTCTATCGCGATGAGGGAGACTGCGCGCAGACTTTGAGCGGGCTCAACCTGGTTCCGCTGGCGCCCGGCCGGGCCACGATCAAGGCGTCTGAAATGGTCGAGGCGGTGGAGAAGGCCGGCGCTGCTCCTTATCCGGTTCCAGTGGGCACGATCTCCATCGAATCGCCGGTGCGGCGCATGATGGGCCGGAGTTTCGATTTTGAAGAGATGAAGAAGATCTCCGCTTACGCGCGGGAGAAGAAAATCGGACTGCATCTCGATGGCGCGCGCATGTACCTGGCGTCGGCGTACACGGGGATCTCTCCGGCGAAGTATTCGGAGCTGTTCGATACCGTGTACGTCTCGATGTATAAATATTTCAACGCACCGTTCGGAGCCATGCTGACAGGGCCCGCCGCGCTGATCGAGGCGGCGGCCATCTTGCGGCATCAGTTTGGAGGAGGGATGCTGCACGCCTGGGAATCGGCGGCGATTGCGCTGCATTTCTCGGACGGGTTCGAGGAGCGGTATCAGAAGGCGGTGCAGCGCGGGAACGAACTACTGCGCCTGCTGGAACAGAAAAAAGTGAAGGTGCACCGGCTGGAGGCGGGGACCAATATATTCCCGGTGGAATTTCCTGTGGCGCCAGTCGCGGATTTTCAAAAGCGGCTGGCGGAGAGGGGAATCATGGTTTCCAGGCCGCCCGCGCAGGGGCCGATGAATTTGATGGTGAATGAGACAATCCTGCGGAGGCCGGCGGAGGAAATCGCGGGTGAGATTCTTAAGGGTTTGGGGTAGCTATCCCCTCCATGACTGTCGGGGTTCTGTTAGGGAATGAGAGGCAATTATGACTTTCTTGAACGATCTAAAATTCGCGATCCGGTCGCTGGAACGCACCAAGGGACTGGCGGTGACTGTGGTGGTGACTTTGGCGCTGGGGATCGGGGCGAACGCGGCGATTTTCACGCTGGTCCGGGGCGTCCTTCTGCGGCCGTTGGTGAATCGCGACGAGCAACGTCTGGTTTACATCCGGCAGAGCGCGCCCGGCATCGCGGTGGAAAACGCGGCTTTTTCCGTTCCTGAGATTCAGGATCTGAAGGCCGGCCTGAAAACGATCACCGCGATGGGCGATTTCTCAACCATCGGTTTTACGATGGTCGGCCTGGGCGAGCCTCGCGAAGTGCGGGCGGGCGTGGTGGGCGGATCGTATTTCGATGTGGTGGGATTGCATCCGGTGCTGGGCAGGCTGATCGACATGCGCGACGACGGGCCGAGCGCGGCGGGCGCGGTGGTGCTGACGTATCGCTTCTGGACCGAGTCGCTGAAGAGCGATCCGTCGGTGCTGGGAAAGACGATCCGGCTGGGGCAGAGGTCGGCGACGATCGTGGGTGTGCTGGAACCGTCGGTTCCCTATCCGGCGGATACGGAGATCATCGCCAACGTGGTGACGAGTCCGCATCATTTGTCGGCGACGATGGTGACGGGACGGGTGCACCGGATGACGCAATTGTTCGGGCGGCTGGCGCCGGGGGTGGATCTGGAGCAGGCGCGGGCGGAGTTGCGCGCGATCCACGGCGCGATGGTGAAGGCGCATCCTGAGGCATATTCGAAGCAGGCGGATTTCCGGATCGATGCGGTGCTGTTGCGCGACCAGATCACGTCGCGGGCGCGGACTGTGCTGCTGGTGTTGATGGCGGCCTCGGGACTCGTGTTTATTATTGCGTGTTCCAATGTCGCGAACCTGATTCTGGCGAGGACCGTCCGGCGGGAAGGCGAGCTGGCGATTCGCGCGGCTCTGGGGGCGAGCAGCGGCGCGCTCCGTAGGACTCTGCTGGCCGAAAGCCTGCTGCTGTGCGGCGTGGGCGCGGCACTGGGCGTGATCATCGCACGGCCGATGGTGGCGGTGCTGGCGCGGTACGCCTCGCGATTTTCGGTGCGGGCGCTGGATCTGACGGTTGATTCCAGCATGATCTGGGTGGGAGCTGGCCTCGCGGTCGTCGCGGCGGTGCTGCTGGCGTTCGTTCCCAGATTGCCCTCGGCCGCGTCGGCGCATGGCCTCGCCAGCGGAAGTCTGCGGATCACGGGCGGAACCCGGCGCCGGCTTTCGGTTTTCGCGGTGACGCAGATCGCGGCATGCTTCGTGCTGCTGGCCGGTGCAAGCATGCTGCTGACCACGCTGCTGTCGTTGCAGGCGGCGCAGACCGGATTCGACGTGCGGCATGTTCTCGCGGTGAACGTGCCGGTGATGTCGTACGGAAAGACGCCGGAGCAGACCATCGCCTTTCACAACGAGACGATACGACGCATCAAGGAGATGCCGGGAGTAGACGGCGTCTCCTTCGGCGGAAATGTTCCTTGGCGCGATGCGGGTGCTTTTGGTTTGGGGTTCGAGTTCTCCGCCGACGGCCACGTTCGCGCGGCGGGCGAAGAAGATCCGCGCGGGCGCCTTCGCACCGTGTCGCCCGGATTTTTCGCGTCGGTCGGCATTCCGCTGATCGCCGGCCGCGACTTCAACGACGCCGACAAAAAGGGCAGTGAGCAAGTGGTGATCGTGAGCCAGAGCCTGGCGCAGCGGATGTTCCCGAATCAGGACGCGGTGAACCGCCACGTAATGTGGACGGACCCGGTGATGAAGTTCGCCGAAATCGCGACCACGCCCCGGCGGATCGTCGGCGTGGCGGCCGATGTCGACGATGAAAATGTCGCGCCCGGCCCGGCCATGGCCATCTATCATCCGATCGCGCAGGACTCGTTCGGCGGAGGCAGGCTGTTCATCCACTCCCGCGGCAATCCGTATACCCTGGTGCAGCCGGTGACGCGATTGATCCGCGAAATGTCGGCCGACCAGGTGGTGGAGAAGGCGGCCACGCTGGAAGACGTCCGCGCGGAGGTGCTGACTCCGGACCGTTTGAACGCGCTGGTGTTCGGCGTGTTCGCGGGAGTGGCCTTGATCATCGCGGTAGTGGGCGTCGCTGGCGTGCTGGCGTTTTCGGTGAGCGGGAGGACGCGCGAGTTCGGCATCCGGCTGGCGGTCGGATCGCAACCGCGTGAGTTGCTGAGGATCGTGATCGCCGAAGGCGTGTGGATGGCGGTGGCGGGGATCGTCGCGGGCGCGGTGTGCGGGTTCGCGCTGGCGCGCTTGTCGGGGAGTTATTTTCCCGACCTGCGTATGCCGGGAGTGGCGCCGGTAGCGGGGTCGGCGGTGATTTTGCTGACGGCCGCGGTGGTGGCGTCGGTGCTGCCGGCGGCGCGGGCGGCGCGCGTCGACGTGATGCAGGCGCTGCGGTCGGACTGAAGTTCGCTATAATCGCCCCTATTATGGTGACCAATACCGGCGATAACCGGCGGCGATTTCTCTCCTATTTTTCCGGCATCGGACTGGGTTCCAGCCTGCTGCCCGGCGTACTGTGGGCCCAAACTCAAGCAAAGACGCAACAGGAGGGCGAGACGCCCCGCGTCACCGACGAGATGCTGAAAAACGCGCTCGCCATCGCCGGGCTGACGTTCAGCGACGAAGATCGCAAAGCCATGCTGCAAGGCGTGAATCGCAGCCTGACCAGCTTCGAAGAAGTACGGAAGCTGGAAATTCCCAACGACGTCGCGCCGCCGTTTTACTTCAGTTCGATCGTTCCGGGGATGAAGGTGAATCGCACGCGCGAGCCGTTGCATTTCAGCGCCCCGGTGGTGAAGCGGCCGGCGAATTTAGAAGATGTCGCGTTCTGGCCGGTGGTGCAACTGGCGCAGCTGATCAAGACGAAGCAGGTGACATCGGTCGAGCTCACCGAGATGTATCTTGGGCGGCTGCACAAGTACAACGCAAAGCTGAATTTCGTGGTGACGTTTCTCGACGATGTCGCGCTCGCACAGGCCAAGAAGGCCGATGCGGAGATTGCGGCCGGAAAATACAAAGGGCCTCTGCACGGGATTCCCTGGGGCGCGAAAGATATCATCGCGGTGAAGGGCTACAAGACCACCTGGGGATCGGGCGCGTATAAGGATCAGATGATCGATAGCGACGCGAGCGTGATCGAAATGCTGCGCGACGCGGGCGCGGTGCTGCTGGCAAAGTTGACTTCGGGCGAGTTGGCGCAGGGCGACCAGTGGTTCGGCGGGCGGACGAACAATCCGTGGGACACGACGCAGGGGTCCAGCGGATCGTCGGCCGGGCCGGGGTCGGCGACAGCGGGGGGATGCGTGGGGTTTGCGATCGGAACGGAAACCAGCGGGTCGATTTTGAGCCCTTCGGGCCGGTGCGGCGTGACCGGGTTGCGTCCGACATTCGGGCGCGTCAGCCGGCATGGGGTGATGGCGTTGAGCTGGACGCAGGACCGGCTGGGTCCGATGTGCCGCTACGCCGAGGATTGCGCGCTGGTGATGAGCGTGATTGCCAAGCCGGACGGGCGCGATTTGAGTGTTTCCGAAATTCCGTTCAACTGGAACGCGCACCTGGATATTCACAGGCTTCGCGTCGGCTATCTGAAAGACGGTTTCGACGAGGTGCGTGATGCGGCACAAAAGGCGATGAACGAAAAAGCGATCGCGCAGGTGCAGGCGATGGGGTTCAAGCTGGTCCCGGTGAAGATGCCGGACTGGTCGATCGACGGCTCCAGTTATGGGGTCGAATCGGCGGTGTTTTTCGACGAGATGATCCGGACGGGACGCGACAAACAGCTGACCAATCCCGGGCGCGCGAACGGGTTCCGAAGCGCGCGGTTGATTCCAGCCGTGGAGTATCTGCAATCGCAACGCGCGCGCACCATGATGATGATGAAGCTCGCCGAGGCGACGGCGGAGGTCGACGTGTACCTGGTTCCGGCGAATAACGGCGGCGGAGGCGGAGGTCGCGGGCGTGGCGCCGATGGCGCGGGGAGGGGACGCGGAGGCGATCCGAATGCACAGCGGCGCAGCGTGATCCAGCGCCATTTCGCGATGGCGAATACCGCGTGTTACCCGGCCATCAACGTTGTACATGGGTTCACGGAGGCGGGGACACCGGGGAGTTTCACGTTCTACGCGCGGCCGTTCGGCGAAGCGGAGCTGCTGGCGGTGGCGAAGGCGTATCAGGACGCGACCGGGTTCCATTTGAAGCATCCGACATTGACATGACCCGGTGGTGTATCGCGCTTGCACTGCTCGCTGAGGAGCCGCAAGTTATCCTGGGCGTCCTCGAAGAGCTCAGACATCAGGACGTCGATCACCAGGGGTTGTCGCGCGGCGTTCGGGCGGTCTTCGAGAAGAGCGGCCGCGAATGGAGGCCGTTTCCAAGCTCCTGCGCAGACGAGGAGTGCTTGAAGACGATTACGTCCCAGTATCCGCCGACCGTTACTTGGGCCATCGCGTTTTCCGGGCAGAATTTGGGGCATGTGACGGCAGCAACCCCGAAAACATTTGAATTTTATTCCGACATCGGCATCCAGACAATCACCAGTAAAGGTCGGATTCCGACGGTCGGAGAAAGATCGCCGGCTTTTGGCGGATGGTTCCGAGATCCCCTGCTGCGACCATTGATTGCGGATTCGCAGCCGTATTATCAGGACCCAGACGGGTGGAAGCCTAGCCACCCTTCGGATAGAGCCGCGGCTTCCTTGCGGGCCCAGTTTCGTAAGAAATTTCCAACGGTAACGAACTGTGCGACTCCGAATGACGCTGAGGAGAAACCGTGGCCTTACCGCGATGCTGATCTAAAGATCCAGAAAGCTTACTCGTCGGTCCATGGCTGGTCAGTGGTTGTGCTGGTTCTGGATCGATATAACTGCGACTTTCAGGGTCCTGGCGAGTCGTTCGAGGACCAATGGTTCGCGGTGTCGCCTCAGGGAGACGTAAGATTTATCGGCCACGGAATGTGGCTCGTCGACGCCGGAGATTACGATAACGACGGAAAGTCGGAAGTTGTGTTTGCCATCGACCGGTACAACGAAGGTGGGTACGAGTTGTTTTACGACGACTTCAAGGGGCACGCGGTATTTCGGTTCAGCTATCACTAGGTGGCGCGAGCTTTAGCTTGCAGCGGCGACTTTAGTCGCCGGCTGAAGCCGGGCGCTGCAAGCTAAAGCTCGCGCCACATGGTTACACTAGCGGAGTGAAGATTCGCGAGATACGGGCCTTCGGGCTGCATGGGCGCACGCCGGAGGGCGGGTGGTCCAATGAACTGCGGCCGGAGGATTGCGTTCACACGATCGTCGCGGTGATGACCGATGATGGGCCCATCGGATGGGGAAGCGTTTTTACGAGTGTTGCGTTGGTGCGTGCGTCTTTATCGCTGCTGGAGCCTCTTTACCAGGGTGAGAACGCGCTGGAGCCGGAGCGCGTCAGCGAGAAACTGCATCAGAACACGTTCTGGCAGGGGCGAGGCGGCGCCGTCACGCACACCATCAGCGGGATCGATCTCGCGTTGTGGGATCTGCTCGGGAAAGCCTGCGGACAGCCGGTTGGGCGGCTGTTGGGCGGGCGGTATCGGCATCGAGTGCGGCCTTACGCGTCGCTGCTGATGCGCGAGCCGGAGAGGATGGCGGACGAACTTCTGCCAGTGAAGGCGCAGGGATTTCGGGCATTCAAAATCGGTTGGGGACCTTTTGGCAAGAAGAGCGCGGCGGTGGATGAAGCGATTGTGCGTGCCGCTCGCGACGCCGTGGGCCCGGATTCGCTGTTGATGGTGGATGCGGGAGCGAGCGATGCGTTCTGGCCTCAGAATTACAAATGGGCGCTGCGCACGGCGGAGATGCTCGCCGCGTACAAGGTCGCCTGGTTTGAAGAGCCGCTTGTTCCGGATGCACTTGATGACTATGTCGCCCTCCGCAGGGCGGCCAAAGTTCCGATTGCGGGCGGCGAGGTGCTGACCAGGCGGCAGAGTTTTCAGCCGTGGCTCGAAGCGGGGGCGTTCGACATCGTGCAGCCCGACGTGACCAAGTGCGGCGGATTGAGCGAACAGCGCCGCATTGCATGGATGGCGCGGGATCACGGCGTGCGATTTATTCCGCACGGTTGGAACACGGCGGTCGGCTTGGCGTCGGATCTGCAAATGGCGTCGGCGTTTCCGGACACGGACCTGGCGGAATATTTGACCGGGTCGCCGTTTATCGATGAGCTGGCAGTTGGAGGATGGAGGCTCGATGAAGACGGCATGCTGGGGATTCCGGAGAAGCCTGGGCTCGGGATCGAGATCGACCTGGATGCGCTGGCGGAGTTTTCGCGAGGGGATGTTGCGGGGCTCAGGTAACCGCTAGATCCCCTCCATTACTGTCGGGGTTCCATTTCGTCCAACGGAACCCCGACAGTTATGGAGGGGATTTGGCCCAGCGGCGCCAGAGAAAATACGCGGGGATTCCGGCGGCGGCTAGCGCGAGCGCGATTAAAGATACTTGCGGCTGATTCACGAACGCATCCATCAGGAACCACACTGATACCGCGATAAACAGCAAGAGCGTGACGGGATATCCCCACATCCGATAAGGCCGCGGAGCGTCCGGCTTCTTGCGGCGCAGTACCCACACCGCGGCAACGCTCATGGTGTAAAAAATCCACGCGGAAATGATGGTGTAGGACGAAAGACTGGCGTAAGAACCGGTTACGATTAGCAGACACGTCCATAGCGCCTGCATGGCGATGGCGAACGCCGGAGTCTCGAAGCGGGGATGAATTCGTCCGAAGCTCGCAAAAAAGAGGCCGTCCCTTGCTTGCGCGAACGGGATGCGCGCGCCGGCGAGAATGCAGCCATTGATCGCGCCGACGATCGATAACAGGACGACCATCGACAGAGCGGCGGCTCCGGACGGACCCATGACGCGTTCCGCAACCGATGCGCCCACTCGCTCCGTAGCCGCGATCTCCGGAATCGTCATCACGTGCAAATAGGCAAGGTTGGCCGACACATAGAGCGCCATCACCACGCCCATCCCCAAGGCCAGCGACGCGGGAAGATTGCGCTCCGGCCGCTTCACTTCGCCGGCGACGAAGCTCACATAGCTCCAGCCGTTGTAGGCCATCAGGCACGCAGCCATCGCGATTCCGAAGCCCGCGTAGGAGAGCGCCGGTACTTCCGCGCCCTTCGCACTCCCGGCAGCGGGAGCGAAGATCGCCGCGCCGATCACCAGCAGCAGTCCGGCGATTTTCAGCGACGTGAAGATCCGCTGCACCCACACGCCTTCCCGCACCCCGATCGCGTTGATCAACGACAATCCGCAAACCAGAGCGAGGGCGACTAAGAGACGCATTCCTGCCGAAAGCGGAATGAAATGGTCCAAATAAATGGCGAATCCAACCGCGAGGAACGCGATGCCTCCGGGCACCGCTGCCAGCGCGAACACCCAGCCGCAGAGAAACGCGCACCAGTCCCCGTACGCTTCCCGCAGATAGACATATTGGCCCCCGGTATCGGGCATCATCGCGCCCAGTTCCGCGTAGGCCAGCGCGCCGAAGTAGGACAGCACCCCCGCGACAACCCACACGCCGATGATCGCCACGGCCGATGGCAGGTCTCGGGCGATCAGGTTCGGCAGCAGAAAGATGCCGGACCCGATTACGATCCCTACCACGATCAGCGTTGCGTCGATTAACCCGAGCCGTCGTGGCAGGTCCTGCATTTTATTTGACGGGCACCGAGTTCTTCTTCACGTAGTCGTCCACGCTCGAAGGAGTGCCTCCGACGGCTGCTGCCGCGGGGCCGACATAGTGGAATGCTTCCGCATACTCCACGCCATACTTCTTGCCCAGCGCGCGATCCCCGGCCAGCACGAATTCCCGGATGTAATTGCGATCCGCCGTGCGGTCGTCGTCGCCCAGCAGAGGCAGTTTCTTGCCCTGCTTGGCCAGTTCCGCCCGCAGTTTCGAACCATGATGCCCGCCCGGCCCTTTCGCGACATTGCAGATGTTGGCGTCGATTTTCTTTTCCACGGTGCCGGTGATGTCGACAATGCGGTTGGGCGTCGGATGCCTCGCGTAATAATACTTGTCGGTCACTGCGCGCGCTTCGATGCCGGCGGCCAATTGCTCCGGATAATCGTGAACGCGCCCCGCCATCCAGCACGCGGCCTCCACGCAATGACCGAGCACGTAGTGATCCGGATTCTCCTCGTCGTGCGCCCAGGGGTCGTAACAGAAGACTGTGTCCACTTTCAGGAAACGGAAGAGGAAGATCAGGCGGCAGATCAGCTCATTGCGCGAAATGTCGCTCATGCGGTGGTTGCTATAGTTCAAACCGAAGTCTCGTATCAGGCCCAGCGCGCGGGTCTGCTCCGCCACTTCGCGCTCGTTGCGCAGGACGTTTTCGCCGACCGAGCCGGGCTCGCCGACGTCGTCGCCCATATCGTCGTTGGTGGCGCGGATCATGTAGCCGGTGTAACCCTCGTTAACCAGCTTGGCGACGGTGCCGGCGCAGATCAGCGCGACATCGTCGGAATGGGGCTGGATCGCCACCAGCACTTTGCCCTTATGCGGCAGGCCGGTTCTGGCCCGCTCTATCAGGGGCTCGGTGGAAATCGTTTGCGCGGCGATTTTCGAAATCGCCAGACCGCCCAGCATACAAGTGAAGAAGTTTCGCCGTTGCATGACAACACATTAGACAGGAACGGCGGATCGCAGTCAACCTGCTGCCGGGATAAGGTAAAGTCTTACCCCGAAATGTCGATTGAACATACTACCCTTCATGACTCCGGTCGATGCACCCAGTATTTCGCAGGACATGGTAAGACCGCGCGCCCTCCCGGATGCGCCGCGGACCTCTGAAATCGCGATATCGGCGCTTCTCGGGCTGGGCTTTTTTCTCCTCCTCCGCGCAACCCCCGATATCCCTGGCGGATTCGACGGGTATCGCCATGTGAAGCAGGCCTCGCGACTGATCTCCGAGCCCCATTCCATGTTCGCCGACCCGTGGCATTTGGCTTACTTCTGGCGCGCGCCGGTGGACGCCTGGTTCGGCTATCACCTGCTGCTGGCGCCGTTTGCCTACTTTTTCGACCTGATCACGGCCACCAAGCTGTTTTCATCGGTGATTTTCGGTCTGATCGCCTATAGCCTGTTCCAGTTATTGCGCCATCTCGATGCAAACTACCGGTTCGTATGGGTAATTCTGGCCATGACCGGGAGCAGTATCACCCTGTCCCGCGCCACGACCGTCCGTCCGTTCTTATTGTCCGTTCTGCTGACGCTTCTCGCCGCGCTTTGGACTGTGACTGATAAGCCGGTCAAACTGGCGATGGTATCCCTGCTCCACGCACTGTCCTATTCCATGTTTTTCCTGGTGGGGATGGCACCTGCGATCTGGTTCCTGCTGCGCCGCGACCGGCGCTCGGGCGTCGCTCTGTTGTCCTGCGGGGCGGGAATGGTTCTGGGGCTGCTGGCCAATCCTTATTTTCCGGAGAATCTGAGATTCGATATCGTGCAGGCCACCGTGGTCAGCCTCGGGCAGAAGGCACATGTGCGGATGGGCGGCGAGCTGTATCCGGCCACTTCCTGGATGTGGATCGTCTCCTGCCTGCCGGTGGCATTACCCTGGCTTGGGGCGATCGGTCTGCGTTTGTGGCGCCGGCGGAGCGCTCCTGCGACCGACCTATTCCTGCTGCTCTCGGCGGCGACGTTCTTGGGGACGCTCCGCGTCATTCGAACGGTCGATTTCTTCGTTCCCTTCGCGATTCTGTTCGCGGCGGCAGTGATCTCGCCGTATTTGAAAGCGTCGCGCACGGACGTTCTTGCCGTCGGGCTGCTGTTGGCGCTGCCATGCGCCGCCAGTATTTACCTGACGCGCCAGTACGTGCTGGAAGCTCCGTCGCTTGCGCGGTACCGGGGCGCGGCCGAGTATTTGCGGGTAAACGCGCCCGGAGCCCTGGTCGCGAACACGCAGTGGAACGACTATCAACTGCTGTTCTTCCTGAACTCGCGCAATCGATACGTGATCGGCATTGAACCGACGTTTACCTACCTGGAGGATCCGAGAAAGTACTGGCTCTGGCTGCATATCTCCGAGGACGAAGCGGGCACCTGCGATCACGAAACCTGCGCCGACGCCGACCGAACAGACATCGTTGCGGCCGTGCGCCAGGATCTGGGAGCGCAATATGTCCTGACGGATCACGCCGCGAATCCGCGCATCGAAAGCATTCTGCGCGGGAAAACGAACGTCACCGAAGTCTATCGCGACTCCGCCTTCTCCCTGTACCGCATCGATTCCTGAAGTGCTACCCTTCTGTTGAACGAAAATTGACCGTTGAATCTATGCCTTTTGACGTCGCCTTCGTACGCGACCGCCTGCCCGGCCGGCGAATCGAATGGTTTCAAAGTGTCAGTTCCACCATGACCATCGCCGCGCGCCTGGCTCGGGACGAATGCGCGTCCGGGACCATCGTTGGGGCCGATGGGCAGGTGGCAGGCGTGGGTCGTCATGGCCATAGCTGGCAATCGGAAGCTTGCGCCGGCTTGTATGTCTCGATCGTGCTGCGCCTGCCTCTGGCCGCGCGGGACCTGCCCTTGGTGATGCTGGCTCTGGGGCTCGGAACCCAGGAAGCGATCACCCAGGTAACCGGTCTAGCTGCCGATCTGCGCTGGCCCAACGACGTTCTCATTGGCGAGAGAAAATGCGCAGGGATTCTCGCACAACTCGACGGCGACGCGGTCATCGCGGGGATAGGAATCAACGTGAATCATACGCAGTTCCCCAGCGAGATCGCGGATCTGGCGACTTCTCTTTACCTGGCGGGCCGCAAGAGCGTGTCGCGCGAGGATCTGCTCGTCTCGCTGGTTCACGACGTGGAAGGTTGCTGTAAAATTCTCTCCGAGGAGGGCGCGCCGACCATTCTCCGCATGTTCACCCGCGCATCCAGCTACGCCACCGGCCGCCGGGTACGCGTGCAGCAAGACGATCAGGAAATTGTCGGCGTCACCTGCGGGCTCGATTCGTCGGGATTCCTGGTGGTTCGTTCGGACGATGGAAAAGAGACAACAATCCTGGCGGGCGGCGTCAGACCAGCTTGAATTACTTCAATTACTTCACCGAAATCGAGGAGCATTTTCAGCGTGCCCGAGGCACCGGCCTGTTCCTGCTCTCGCCTCTAGACTGGGCCTTAATTGAAGCCTGGAAAAACGGAGGCATCCCGTTGGAAGCAGTGCTGCGCGGCATCGACGTGGCGTTCGAAAAATGGCGTAAGCGCCCCGCGCAGGCTCGCATCCATATGGTGAACTCCCTCGCCTATTGCGCCCAGGCGGTGACGGCGGAGGCGCAGGCGATGTTGAACGCGTCACCCGTGTCGAGGAAGGAAGCTTCCGCTCCCTTCCCCATCGAGGACGTCCGGGCATTCTTGGTCCGCAACGCTGAAAAGCTGCGCAAGGCGGGGCAGGAGGAAACCGCCGCGTCTCTTGAATCGCTGGATGTCGACGCGCTCTACCTGGACCTCGAACAACTGGAGCAGCGCCTCACCGCGATTGAAGAAAAAGTGATCGCGAGACTCCGTGCGTCGGCAAGCGAGGGCGAATTATTCGCAGCTCGACGGGCACTAGACAGGGAGCTGAAACCGTATCGCAGCAAGATGACTGCCGAGCAGTTGGCGATGCTGGAAAAACAGTTCCTTGATCGTAGGCTGTTGGAGTCGGCCGCGCTGCCGCGGCTCAGCCTTTTCTATCTCTAAACACCCGGTCGGCTGGAGTTGCGGCTATGCTAGGACCGTGAACATTAGATTCCTCGCATTAATGATCGGGTTCGCTTGTGGCATACGCCTACAAGCACAGCGTGTCTCCATAGACGCTGCCCTTCACAATGGGGACAAACCGTATATAGAGGCCACCGGCGAAGCGACCGTGTCCGCTATGCCCGATCGGGCAATTGTCGGGATCGGCGTCGTCACCCACGGCACGACGGCGTCGGCCGCGGCAGAAGAAAATGCAAAGCAAACAGATGCAGTTTTGGCTGACCTAAGAAACATATTAAAGGCCAATGACACCCTTAAGACCACGAATTATTCCGTACGCCCGAGTTACCAGGTTCCGAAGCCGGGGGCATCGGCGGCGATCAGTGGCTACGTTGCGACCAACCTCGTGGAGGTGACACTCAACGAGTTAGTGGAAGTCGCCACGGTGATTGACAGGTCAACACGCTCAGGAGCCAACCTCATCCAGAACCTGCAATACCGCTTGAAGAATCCTCATGCGGCACGCGCGCAAGCACTGCGTGAGGCTGCTGAACAAGCGAAGGCAAGCGCCGAAGCGATCGCTTTGGGCCTTGGCTTAAGAATATCGCGGGTACTCTCCGCGACAGAAGGGATATCTGAAGAAGGCTTCGGTATGGCGAAGAAGGCACCACTTGCGGCGTCCCCATCCGGGACAACTGCTACTCCCATCGAGGTTGGGACGATTGAAGTTGACGCAACGGTCACCATACGGGTAGAGATCGGGCAGTAACGTAGCCGGCATATGAACGATCTAATGTAGGCTGCCCTAAAAATCGCCGCGATCTTCGGGCCAGTCGCGTTTGACCGTTAGAAAATGCGGCCTGGGACCGATTACTGGCCGGGCTCCGTCGGTTCCGCAGGTGTCTTTTCCACGCTCTCTGCCGCCCTGCGAAGAGCATCGGCGTCAGCCAGGTCTTGCGGTCGGCCCGCAGCAAGCTTCGCCGCTATAAGGTCGTCCCTCGAAATGAAGAACGCCTTTATACCCGTGGCGACGTCAAGAACGCCTTCTACGCGGTGCTCCCAAGCCGCCTCAAAATCGACGCCGGGAAGGTCTGGGAGAACATCGAAGCCTTGCGGATCATGTCCGAAGCGGAAGAAGCAGCTTGGGTCCGCGAAGTCCTCCGGGCGAATACCTTCGAGCGATGCACCGAACTCCGCGAGCGCGGCATAGGTCGCGTGCGCGTTGGCTGGGTCTGCTTTTATGAAAAAATCGATGTCCTTCGTAAAGCGAGGCTGCGCATGGAAGATGACCGCATAGCCTCCTACGATCAGGTACTTAACGCCATGGGCATGGAAGGCGGACAAAAGGTCTTTGTAGTCTTGGTACATCCGGTTCCATCTCCCAACCCTTGAGCGCGTAAGCAGTCTGATTCAGTTCCTCGACCGCGTCCATCCGCTCCCACACCGGCCGGCTCTGCCAATACCGATACTCGTCGGCCTTCATTTCGTCGAGACTGTGATAGACGCGAACGCTCTTATCCATCTCCCTTTAGCGTACCCCAGCCAAGTTGATCGTGCCAAAGGAATAAATAGGGTAGATTTTCTATTCCCGACCCCTGAGAATCGCCGCGATCACCCGGGGACTCCGGCGTCCGTGAAACACCGCCAAAACCCACACGGGCTTCTTCTCCGGCGCGTAAGCGATCACATATTCGCGAACCAACTTGAACCGCAGCGGGCGCGACGTCAGATTGGGTCGTCGATAGCCCTGATCGGGAAACCGAACCAGCGCGCGAATCCCGTCGAAGATTTCCGTGATCACCCGATCCGCCGCGTCCGGATTGTCCTCTGCAATGTACTCACGGATCTCGTCAAGATCGGCGAACGCCTCTGGGTGAAGCGCGTATCCGCTCACGACGGCCGGTGGCGGCGCGCCTCTGTCTTCTCCATTAAGAGGCGGTACGCATCTTCACCGTCGATCGGCTTCACCCGGCCGCTCTCCAGATCGTTAAAGCGCCGGTCGAGCATCTCCCGCGCATTCGCCAGCTCGTCAAAATAGCCGACCACCGCGTCCTCAATCAGCTCTTCGCTCGGACGTCCGGTTTCACGCGCCATCTGCTCCAGCTTCGTTTGGATCTCGGGAGTGAAACGTACTTCCATCTTTTCAGGGTACCCTCTCAAACTGATAAAGTACATCGGATGAAGCCCGCCGCTTTTCTTCTTGTTGCCCTCCTCTCCTCCTGCACCCAAACCGCCCCCGCTGCTTGGGACAAAACCGAAATTATGATCCCCATGCGCGACGGTGTCCGGCTTCACACGCTTATTTACGCGGCGAAAAATCAGAAAGGCAAGCTGCCGCTGCTCATTGAACGATCGCCCTACGGCTGGACCAACAACCGCCCAGAAACCTCTCTTAAGAACCGCTACAAGCAACTCGCCGACGAGGGGTTTATTTTCGTCTTCCAGGACATCCGCGGCCGCTACGATTCCGAAGGCCTTTTCGAAATGACCCGCGCGCCTCGCGACCGCTCCAAGCCCGGTTCTATCGACGAAGCTACCGACGCGTACGACACCGTCGACTGGCTGATCAAAAACGTCCCCAACCACAACGGGCGCGCCGGAATCCTCGGCATTTCTTATGGCGGATGGCTCACGGCCATGGCTCTCATGGAGCCTCATCCGGCGCTGAAAGCCGCCAGCGAACAAGCATCGCCCGCCGACATGTTTCTGGGCGACGACTTCCATCACAACGGAGCGTTTCGCCTGAGTTACGGCTTCGAATACGTCTCGCGCATGGAGACCGGAAAGGTCCAGTTCAAATTCGATTTCGACAAGTACGACACCTTCGACTGGTATCTTTCGCAAGGACCCCTTTCCGCGCTCGATCAGAAATATTTTCATGGCGAAAAGCCCACCTGGAACAACTTCGTCAACCATCCGAATTACGATTCCTTCTGGCAGGCGCAGGCCGTCAACCTGATCCTCAAGAAAACCACCGTCCCCAATTTGAACGTAGCCGGATGGTGGGATCAAGAGGATTATTATGGACCGATGAAAATTTACGAGACTCTCGAAAAACAGGACGCCGAGGATCACAAGAACTACGTTGTGATTGGTCCCTGGCGTCACGGTGGATGGGGAGGCGCGGGCTCGAAACTCGGGCCCATCGAATTCGGAGCCGACCAATCTCTTTACTATCGCGAGAAAATCGAAGTCCCCTGGTTCGCCTATTGGCTGAAGGATAAGGGACAGCTTCATCAGCCCGAAGCCATGGCCTTCGAAACCGGACGTAACTCATGGGAGAGCTATGAAGCTTGGCCTCCGCGCGAAGGCATCAAGGATCGCAAGTTGAATTTCGCGGCTGACTCAAAACTCTCGTTTGACGCTTCGCGCGACGAGAACGCCTTCGACAGCTACGTCTCCGATCCAGCGCATCCCGTGCCATATCGCCATCGCCCCATTCAGCCGACCTATGGACCCGGCTCGCAATGGGGCGAATGGCTGGTGCAGGATCAGCGCTTCGTCTATCAGCGGCCCGATGTTCTGGGTATGGCGACAGATCCCTTAAAAACCGACCTGGTCATCGCCGGCGACGTGGTCGCGCACATCTTCGCGTCGACCACCGGCTCCGATGCCGATTGGATCGTGAAGCTGATTGACGTTTATCCGGAGAATGACGAAAAGCTTCCCGGCTATCAGCTCATGATCGCCGACGAAGTTTTTCGCGCTCGCTTCGGAAACAGTTTCGAGAAGCCAGAGCGTGTCGAACCAAACCGCGTCTACGAATATCCTATCGATTTGCACTCCGCCAATCACGTCTTCCGCCAGGGCCATCGCATCATGGTGCAAGTGCAAAGCACCTGGTTCCCGCTCATCGACCGCAACCCGCAGACCTACGTTGACAATATCTACAAAGCCACCGCGGCCGATTATCAGCCCGCTACGCAGAAGATTTTCCGAAAGTCCTATATCCAGCTTCCCATCGTTTCAAGATGAAGAGAGATAACGAATGATTTTTTCCGGTCTTCGCGTCATAGACTGTGGCACCTACATCGCCGGCCCGGCCGCCGCCGCCATTCTTTCCGATTTCGGCGCCGAAGTCATCAAGATCGAGCGCCCTCCTTACGGCGACCCCTATCGCTACCTGGCGCAACTCCCAGGCATGCCCGTCTCGGATGAGAATTACTGCTGGATTCTCGACGACCGCAATAAGAGAAGCATCGCTCTCGATTTGGGCGATTCCGAAGCGCACGCGGTCCTCCTGAAACTGGTCGCGACGGCCGACATTTTCGTCACGAATTATCAGCCGCAGTCGCTCAGGAAATTCAAGCTCAACTATGAAGACCTCGCGCCGCTGAACGACCGCCTGATCCACGCCTCCATAACTGGATACGGCGAACACGGCGACGATGCGGAAAAACCGGGCTACGACGCAACCGCGTATTGGGCCCGCAGCGGACTGATGTACGGCATGCACAACGGCGATGCCGAGCCCGTCCAATCCCCTGCCGGCTTCGGCGATCACCCGACATCCGTCACTTTGTTCGCGTCGATCATGATGGCGCTCTACCAGCGCCAGATCACGGGGCGCGGAACGCGTGTCTTCACCTCGCTGATGGCCAATGGCATCTGGTCGCACGGCTGCGGCATCCAGGCGGCGCTCTGCGGAGCCGAATTCTACCCCAAGTGGACGCGCAAGACCGCCATTTGCCCGTTGGTGAATCACTACCTGGCGCGCGACGGACGGCGGATGTTTTTCTGTCTCCTCGAGCCGGTCCGCGACTGGCGTCATCTGTGCCAGGCCCTGTCCTTCGAAGAACTGCACGACGATCCGCGTTTCTCCACCACGCAGGCGCGCCAGGAAAACTCCGCCGCCTTAGTGAAACGAATCGACGAAGCCATCGCTATGCGCGATCTGGACGACTGGGTGCCGATTTTCAAGAAATACGACCTCGTCTGGGGCCCTGTGCCTTCGGCTGTGGAGGTTGCGCACGATGCGCAGGCGCAGGAGTTTTTCACGGAAATCGCCCCGGGTATGAAGACCATCGAAAATCCGTTGAATATAGAGGGAATCGAAAAAATGAAGCCGCAAATGCCGCCCGGAATCGGCCAGCATACGCGCGAAGTGCTGGCTTCCATCGGCCTGACGGAAGAAGCCATCGAAGAAATGATCTCCCGCGGCGTTGCGCAATAGATGCCGCTGACCCGCAACCAGCGCCGAGGATTCCTGGCCGCGTGGGGAGGCTGGGCGCTCGACGGGATGGATTCCTTTATCTACGCCCTGGTCATGGTTCCGGCTTTGCGCGAACTGCTCCCCCGCACAGGCCTCGCCGTGACCACGGCTAACGTCGGCTATTACGGCAGCCTGCTGTTCGCGCTTTTCCTGATCGGCTGGGGACTCTCTTTCGTTTGGGGACCGCTCGCCGACCGCTTCGGCCGCGTCCGCACGCTGATGCTGACCATCCTCTGCTATTCGTTGTTCACCTTCGCCGGAGCCATCGCAACCACGGTCTGGCAGCTTGCCATTTTTCGGCTGATTGCCGGCATCGGCATCGGAGGCGAATGGACGCTCGGCGGCACCTTTGTCGCGGAGGAGTGGCCGGAAGATCGGCGCAAACTGGGCGCGGGGCTTATGCAGACCGGTTACTATTTCGGCATTCTGATCGCCGCGGGGCTAAACGCGACGGTCGGCGCATCCTACGGCTGGCGAGCGATGTTCGCCATCGGCGGACTCCCTGCGCTATTGGTCGTGTTGATCCGCTACGGCGTCACCGAACCCTCGCGCTGGAAGGCATCGACGTCTGCCCTAAAACCTCTCGCGATGATTTTCTCTCGCGAATACCGCAGGCGCACCATTCTCAATTCCCTTTACCTGCTGGTCTCCATCACCGGACTCTGGGCGGGCTCCGTTTACGTCCCGACGGCCGTCACCGCGCTCGCGCTTAAAGAAGGAGTCGCCGCTCCGCAAGCCGCGTCGCTGGGCACCGCGATTCTGTCCATCGGAACCATTCTCGGCTGCATCGCCGTCCCTCTGATCGCGGAACGGATCGGACGGCGCGCGACGTTGGCCATCTTCTTCGCGATCATGTTTTTCTCCGTCTCCATCGGTTTCGGCTACATTTTCTATCTACCCTCCGGCGCGCTACCGTGGTTCCAACTGAATTTATTCATCCTGGGCATCGGCGGGGCCAATTTCGCGATTTACACACTCTGGCTGCCGGAGCAATATCGCACGGAATGCCGCGCCAGCGCCTTTGGCTTCGCTACATCCTCGGGACGTTTCCTGGGTGCGGGCATCACGTTCCTGGTCGGCGCGGGCGTCGCGCATTTTGGAAGCGTCGGGATTCCGGTCGCGCTCACCTCAATCGCATTCCTGATCGGCCTCATCTTGCTACCCTTCGGTGTGGAGACCAAGGGCCTACCCTTACCTGAATGAATCTGCGCGACCTCTTCAACCTGTCGCTGGTCAATCGCCGCGACGAAATCGGCCTCGAATGGAAGAGTGAACAATACACCTTCGGCGAGATCGACCAGCGTAGCGACCAAATGGCCTCGGCCCTGGTAGAGCGCGGTCTCACGCAAGGCGACCGCCTCTGCGTGCAACTGGCCAACTGCGTCGAGCTGATCGATATCTACCTGGCGTGCGTAAAGCTCGGTGTGATTTTCGTCCCCATAAACGTCCTCTACCGCGACCGCGAAGTGAACCACATCCTGACCGACGCCGAACCTAGGCTGTTCATCAGCGCCGGCAATCTGCCCCAGCCATGTGGGGCAGGGCCATGCCCTGCCATGCTCGATGGCGACACACCAGCGGCACTCGTCTACACCTCGGGCACTACTGGACAATCCAAAGGCGCCATCCTAACCCACAACAATTTCGCCGCGAACGCGCTGATTCTGCTCACGTGCTGGCAGATTACTCACCAAGACCGTTTCCTGTTGGCCCTCCCCCTCTTCCACGTCCACGCGTTAGGGAACGGCCTCCATTGCTGGCTGATCTCCGGCTGCCGGATGCGACTCCTGGAACGATTCGAGCACCAGACCGCGACGGAACAATTTCTCGACTTCCGTCCGACGCTGTTCTTCGGCGTCCCCACAATCTACGTCCGTCTTCTCGAAACCAACCCGGAAGCCGCGGGGCAGATCGGCCGCGATATGCGACTCTTCGTCTCCGGCTCAGCCCCTTTGCCCGCGCACGTGCTGGAAGAATTCCGCACCCTGTTCGGTCACACCATCCTCGAACGCTACGGCATGACCGAGACCATCATGAACATCTCGAATCCGTATGTAGGCGAGCGCCGTCCCGGCAGCGTCGGACTGCCCCTCCCGGGCGTCTCCGTGCGCTTATCCGAAACGGGTGAAGTCTTGCTGAAAGGTCCCAACGTTTTCGCCGGATATTGGAGGCGAGACGACGCGACGCGCGATGCGTTTGTGGACGGCTGGTTCAAAACCGGCGACATCGCAACTCGCTCCGACGATGGCTACTACACTCTCTCCGGCCGCAAAAGCGACCTGATCATTTCCGGAGGTTTTAACATCTATCCCAGGGAGATCGAAGAATTCCTGATGGAGCAACCGGAGATCGCCGAAGCCGCGGTGGTAGGCGAGCCGGATCGACTGCGCGGAGAGATCCCGGTCGCCTATGTTGTCGGGTGCGAGCCCATCGACACGGACGCGCTCATAGAGCGTTGCAAGGCCAAGTTGGCGTCGTTCAAGGTGCCACGACGTGTCGAAATCGTGGCATCCTTGCCTCGCAACGCGCTCGGAAAGGTGCAAAAACATCTCCTATGCGCATCCTGATGGTCGCGTCCGAAGCCGCGCCCTTCGTCAAAACCGGAGGACTGGCCGACGTCCTCGGTTCGCTCCCCGCAGCCCTGGTGAAGCGGGGCGACGAGGTCGCGGTCGTCTTGCCGCGCTTCCGTTCCGCGCTCATCGAGGCATCGGAAAGAATCTGGCACGAGATGCCGCTCAGCGTCGGACCCCACCACTTCACCGTCGCCATCGACCAAGTTGTCCGGCGAGGCGTCCGGTATCTGTTTGTCGATTGCCCCGCACTCTACGACCGTCCCGGCATTTATAACGAAAACAACGTCGACTACCCCGACAACCACATCCGCTTCGCCCTTTTAAATCAGGCGGCTATCGGCGTCGCCCGCTATATCTTCCGCCCCGACGTTTTTCATGCCCACGACTGGCAAGCCGGCCTGCTGGCGCCTTATCTGCGCTCTACTTTTTCCGGCGATCCCACGTTTTTCGGTTCGAAATGCGTGCTGACCATCCACAATCTCGGCTATCAGGGCAATTTCTGGGCGGTCCGGATGCAGGAAGTCGGCCTCGATCCTGTGCTCTATCATACAGAGGGGCTTGAGTTTAACGGCATGATCAGTTTTCTCAAGGGAGGCATCGTGTTCTCCGACGCCGTCACCACCGTCAGCCCTACTTACGCCCGCGAAATTCAAACCCCCCAGTATGGATTCGGCTTCGACGGCCTGCTCCGTTCCCGCAATTACAAGCTGCGCGGCATTTTGAACGGCGTCGATTACTCGGAATGGGACCCGGAAACCGATCCGTATCTTCCGGGTCACTTCTCAGCCGACGCTTTACAGGGTAAGGCCGAATGCAAGCGCGCGCTGCTGCGCGAAATGGGGTTGCCCAGCCACATGGACCGGCCTCTGATCGGAATTGTCTCCCGTTTCGCGGATCAGAAAGGGTTCGATCTGGTCGCGGAGATCGCCAATCCCCTTGTAGAACAAGATGTTGCCGTTGTTGTGCTGGGCTCCGGCGACCGCCGGTTTGAAGATATGTTCCGCCATTTCGCGGCCGTCCGGCCGGATAAGGTCGGCGTCCGCATCGGCTACGACAACGCGCTGGCTCACAGAATTGAAGCCGGATCCGACATGTTTCTGATGCCGAGCCTCTATGAACCCTGCGGGCTTAACCAAATCTATAGTTTGCATTATGGAACCGTGCCCATCGTGCGCGCGACCGGCGGACTGGACGACACCGTCGACAGCGCGACAGGATTCAAGTTTGGCGAATATTCTCCAGGCGCTCTGGCCGGCGCGATCGGCGAGGCTCTGCACGCCTGGCAGTTTCGAAATGCGTGGACGGAGCGGATGCGCCTCGGCATGGCCAAGGACTTTTCCTGGGAAGCTTCGGCGGCTGAGTACCAACGGATGTACACTGAACTTGCATCTCCCTAGGCCGTTCCGGCATCATAAATAGTGACAGAAAAGGACAATATTTCATTATGGCTGGCGACAACACGCTGAACTTTACCGATGGCTCTTTCGACCAGGAAGTGCTGAACTCCGACGTCCCCGTGCTGGTGGACTTCTGGGCGCCCTGGTGCGGGCCCTGCAAGGCGATGACGCCGACTATCGACGCGGTGGCGACAGAGTACGTGGGGAAAATCAAGATCGGTAAGATGAATACCGACGACAATCCCTCCACCCCGATGCGCTACCAGGTCCGCGGCATTCCGACGCTGATCCTGTTCAAGGGCGGCAAGCCGGTGGACCAGAGAGTAGGCGCATTACCCAAGCCGGATTTGAAGAAGATGCTGGATCCCCACTTGGCGTAATCTCATGGCGAGCGATAACACTCTGAATTTTACCGACGGATCCTTCGATAAGGATGTCCTGCGTTCCGATGTCCCTGTTTTAGTGGACTTTTGGGCGCCCTGGTGCCCGCCCTGCAAAGCAATGACGCCAACCGTAGACGCCTTAGCAACAGAGTATTTGGGAAAGATCAAGATCGGCAAGATGAACATAGACGACAATCCTGCCACCCAAATGAGTTACCATGTCCGAAGTATACCGACACTGATCTTGTTCAAGGGCGGCAAGCCGGTGGACCAGAGGGTCGGCGCATTACCGAAGCCGGATCTGAAGAAGATGCTCGATCCGCACCTCGCCTAATTAATCCGGCGCAAAATATAGCGGAAGCTCGCTCACGAAGGTCTTTTGACTGCCCGGGCACACACCGAGGGGCTGGCCTCGAGTTGGATCCAGGGCGGTCCGGGATCTCCTCGGATTCAGGGGACAATTCCCCCTCCCCCTCGTCTAAACTCGACAAAGTATGGACGCCTTCTTTAACGACCTCAAACACTCCGTCCGCACCTTCCTTCGCAATCCTGGATTCACCCTCACCGCGCTCGCCGCGCTTGCGCTGGGGATTGGAACCAACACCGCCATCTTCTCCGTCGTCAACCGCGTCCTGTTGAAACCCGTCGCTGCGCCTGATCCTGACAGAGTTGTCGTCCTCGGTTCCACGCGCTCCAACGGACCGCCCATCGGAGGCTCGCCTACCCGGTTCAATCTCTGGCGCGAACAGACGGCCTTGTTTCAGGACATTTCCGCGTACCGCTACGGGTCGATGAACCTGACCGGGGTCGATGCGCCGGAGCAGGTGCAAATGGCGCAGGTTTCCGCCGATTATTTCCGGCTCTTCGGCATTCCCATCGCCCAGGGCCGCAGTTTTTCCGCTGACGAAGACCGGCCTCATGCGGGAAACTTCGTCGTCCTCAGCGACGCTTTCTGGAAGCGGGCATTTTCCGCCGCGCCGATGCTCGGCACGAGCGTTTCGCTGAACGGCAGTCCGTACGTGGTCGTCGGCATCGCCGGCGCGAACGTGGAAACGGAATCGCCCAAGCCGATCGACGTCTGGGTACCTTTTCAGATCGACCCGGCCACTGCGGACCAGAGCCACTATTTCGCCGTGGCGGCGCGTATCCGTCCTGGAATCACGCAAGGCTCGATCAAAGCGCAGCTCCAGCTCGCCACCGATGAATTTCGCCGGCGATGGCCTGGCGTCAGCACCACACTTCCCGGCGTCGTGTTCGTGGCCGAGCCCATGCGGGATGTTCTCGACCGCAATATCCGCTCTTCGCTGCTGATTCTGGCTGTCGCCGTCAGCTTGGTTCTGCTGATCGCCTGCGCCAACGTCGCGAATCTGCTGCTGGTCCGCGCGGCTGGACGAAAACGCGAGATCGCGATCCGCGTCGCCATCGGCGCAAGCAGAGCGCGCCTAATCCGTCAACTGCTTGCGGAGAGCGTCGCACTTTCGCTCGCCGGAGGGGTACTTGGGCTGATCCTCGGCATCGCCGGAATCCGCGCGCTACTGGCTCTGAATCCCGGCGATATCCCTCGCATCGGGCCATCCGGCGTCGGCGCCGACTGGCGCGTGGTCTGCTTCACTCTGCTTCTTTCGCTCGCCACCGGCGTTCTGTTCGGCTTGATCCCCGCGGTGCAAGCCTCGCGCATCGATATGAGCTCGGTGCCCAGGAAAGCCAAGGCGCGCGCGTTTCTCGTGGTGAGCGAAGTGTCGCTCGCGCTGATCCTGCTGATCGGCTCCGGCCTGCTGATTCGGAGTTTCGTCTCCATGCGGTCGATCGATCCGGGCTTCGACACACACAACGTGCTGACGCTCCAAATGTCTCTCACCGGCGCGCAGTATCAAAAAACCGCCGGTCTTTCGCGACTGGTGGACGCGAGCGTCGAGCGCATTCGCGCATTGCCTGGCGTCGAGACCGCGGCCTCCGGTTGCTGTCTGCCCATCGGCGGCGCACCGAATGCGCCTTTCGTCATCGCCGGCCGGCCGCTGGTAGGAAACTTTCACGCGCGCGCAAACATGCCCATCATTTCACCCGAGTACTTCGATGTATTCAAAATTCCGATCCTGCGCGGACGCAAGTTCACCGACCGCGACGTGGCCGGGGCGCCCGGAGTCGTCATTATCGATCAATCCATGGCTAAGCAGTTCTGGCCCAATGACGATGCCATTGGCGCGCGCATCAGCCTGGGCTCGAAGACCGCTACCGAATCGTCGGCGGCGGACCCGAAAACGCTCGAAATTGTCGGCGTCGCCGGAGACGTTCGCGGCCGCACCGACCGCAGCACCGATCCGCTGGGCAACACCATCTTTATTCCTATCGCGCAGAACTCCGATGGCTTCACCGCCTACACCGTTCGCAACCCTACGATTTGGATGGTGCGCACCCGCGTCGAGCCTCATTCGCTGGCGGGCGCCATCAAGAACGAACTCGTGCAAGCCAGCGGAGGGCTGGCCGTCGTCAACATCCGTTCGATGGATGAAGTCGAATCGGCTTCCACCGCACGCCAGGATTTCAACATGGTTCTCATGCTGATTTTCGGAGGCTCGGCGCTGCTGCTCGCGGCCATCGGGATTTACGGCCTGATGGCCTTCAGCGTCGAACAGCGCACCAGGGAGATCGGAATTCGCATCGCGCTGGGCGCCCGCAACGTGCAATCGATGGTGATCCGCCAGGGCATGCAACTGGTGTTGATCGGCGCGGTGATCGGCGTCGCCGCTGCTCTGGGCCTCACCCGATTTCTGGCCAGTTTCCTTTATGGAGTGGCAGCGCTGGATCCGGCGGTGTTCATCGGAGTCCCGATTTTATTGGCCGTCGTGGCCCTGGCCGCTATCTGGATTCCCGCACGAAGGGCCAGCCGCGTGGACCCGATCCAGGCGCTGCGCTGCGAGTAAGTTCGGTCATTATCGCGGGCGCTGCTGGCGCTTCTCTAAGCCGCCTCGAAAGGGCGGCTGCCGTCAAAATTGCCGGCCCCACCATGGGGAATGCATTTGCCTAATTAATCGAGCGTCGCGCCCAAGAAAAACTCTCGCATCGATGGTTCCAGGCCCGGCGTGCAGGCGACGCAGTTGCCTTCGTAAATCGACCTCTTGCCGTTGAACGCGAAAAACACCGCGCCCGCTTCTTCCAGAATCACCTGTGCCGCCGCCATATCCCATGGAGCGACCTTCGGTTCCACCCACGCGTCCATTTGCCCCTCCGCCACCATCATCGCGTCGGGCGTTCCGCCGAGGCATCGAAAGGCCCAGAATGAACTCAAATAAGATGCCATTTTTGGCGCATTCTTGACGCGATTCAAGCTATTTAGCGAAATCACGGCATTCTCCGGCTTATCGATGGAGGATACTTGCAGCCGCACATCGTTGCGAAACGAACCCTCGCCGCGAGAGCCCCAACATGTGCTGCCCACAAGCGGCAGATGAACCACTCCAGCTTGCACTTCGCCCTGCTCTTCGAGCGCGATGAGAACGCTCCACAGTGGATTTCCGCGAACAAAGTCCCTGGTCCCGTCAATGGGATCGATGATCCACCGGCGCCCGTTCTTCGATTCTTTGCGCGACCCTTCCTCGCCCAGAATTCCGTCTTCGGGAAACGATTCTTCCAGCATTTTCGCGATCAGTTTTTCGCATTCCTTGTCGGCGATCGTGACCGGTGAATCGTCCGGTTTATTTTCGGCGAAAATGCCGGCCTTCTGGTGGCGCAGAGCCAGTTTGGCGGACAGATCCGCAATGCGGCGGGCTGTTTCAATCTCTTGACGGAACGGCATTTCCCAGCATGGTAGCATTGTGCGGATGAAGGCCCGTACCGTTTACACGGTGCTTGAAGAAACAGCCGCGAAGTATCCCGAAAAAGCGGCGCTGCACCAACCTCTCGGCGGAGGAAAATACCGCACCTGGACGTGGCGCGAATATCGCGACACGGTGCAGCAGATCGCGGTGGGCGTGCGCGAACTGGGCGTGCCCAAAGGCGGCATGGTGGCGTTGCAATCAGAGACGCGCGCGGAATTTTATCTCACCGACATCGGCGTGATGACGTCCGGTGCGATCTCGGCCGCACTGTACACCAGCCTGCCGTATGCGGACCAGGTGAAAACGCTGCGCGCGTCGGATGCGACGGTGGTGTTCGTCGAAAACGAAAAGGTCATGCGTGCGCTTCAGGACGCGGCGGGCGAGCCTCTCAATGTGCAGTGGATCCTGCTCACGGACGACTCGGTGCGCGCTCTGGGCGAGAAAAGAATGCACGAAGATCCGGGCGTGTTCGAACGGATTCGCGCGGAAGTTTCCGAAGCCGATATGGCCGTGCTGTACATGACTTCGGGCGCAACGGGCGAGCCGAAGATGGGACTGGTTTCGCATCGTGCATTGGTCGCGAATATGGATATGGCGCCGGTCGCATTTCCCCTTTCGCCCGACGATTGCACCATTGCGTTTCTGCCATCAGCGCACATCGCGCAGCGCGTCGTCGTGGAACTGCTGCCGATACGCGAAGGAGGATCCATCTGGTTTTCAGAGGGCCTCGCGAAAATGCCGCACGAATTGCGTACCATCCGGCCGACGTTTTTTCTGGCTCCGCCGCGAGTTTGGGAGCGCATTTATACAACGGTCTCGGCAGAAATCAAAAAGCGTCCGGCGGCGGTGCGAAAGCTGTTTTACCTGGCGATTGGATTGGGCGCGGAAGCCAGCCGGAGGAAGCAGCAGGGGAAAGAAGTGCCTCGGTGGATGCGAACGTCACTCAAGGCTTTCGACCGGATCGTGTTCGCGAAAATCCGAGAGCGATTGGGCGGACGGCTGAGACTGGCGGCAAGCGGGGCGGCTCCTTTGGGGAAGGATCTGGCGGAATTTTACGGCGCCATCGGAATGCCTCTTATCGAAGGCTACGGATTAACCGAAGGAGGGGTAGCTGCGCTGAATCCTCTTGACCGTCCGAAGTCGGGGAGCATCGGGAAATTGCTGCCGGGATTTGAGGCTCGCATCGAAGACGACGGCGAATTGATGCTGCGCGGCGGCTCGCTATTTTCGGGCTATTACAAAGACGCGCAAGCGACGGCGGCGGTATTACGCGACGGCTGGCTGGCAACCGGCGACATCGCGGAGTGCGATGCCGACGGGTATTACTACATCACCGGCCGGAAGAAAGAGCTGATTGTTTCCTCCAACGGAAAGAAAATTTACCCTGCTCGGATTGAAGGCATGTTGAAGAAGGAGCCGGCAATTAATCAAGTGTTGCTGATCGGGGACCGGATGCCATACGTCACCGCGCTGTTCACGGTGAATGGCGCGCCCGAGGAAGTGCATGGAACCGTCGCAAAAGCGGTAAAGGCGGTGAATAAGCAGCTCGCTTCGTTTGAGCAGGTGCGGAAATTCAAAATCCTGGAACGAGACTTTTCAATTGAGCTGGGGGAGTTGACGCCGACCATGAAGGTGCGGCGGAGCAGGGTGCTGGAGAATCACCGGGAACTGGTGAGTGAGATGTACATGGGAAAGGACGTGGAGTAATCAGCTTCTGGGGCCGCCAATCATGGCGGCAGCCGCCCTTTCAGGCGGCGCGTTGTGTGCACTCGACCATTCGAAATCTCCGGGATCTGTAACCAGTCCGGCTTTGACCGGATTGTTTTCGATATATCTTCGGATGCGTGAAAACTCCTCGCTCGATCTCACCAGATGATCGTAGCCTTCATGCTGCCAGAATGGCTTGCCGGTTCGTCCAAGGATTCGGTTGGCTTCACACGCAGTAAACCCTTTCAAGGGTCCCAGCCATCGCGTGGCTACGACGCTGGGCGTCACCAACATATGGACATGATTCGGCATGACTACAAAGGCGTGAAGCTCGTAACGGTGAAACCGGCGCTCGCCATCGCGAATAGATTCAACTACCAGCGCGGCGATCTCTGGGATGCCCAGGCACCGGGCCCCGGTTTCTGCGCGATCCAGGATGCGGTCCATCGCGACGAACGCCTGGCCGTTGGTTAGACGGTTTGGAGGGAATATGCGATTGGCGGGCAGGCTGTCGTGAAGACGGAAAGTGACGAAAAGAGGTTGGCCTACCACGTCCCAGTGTGGCAGCCGTCGCTCGTAGTGCTTCATCTAATGGGATGTGCTTTCGGCGCGGGAATATTCTCAGGGACGGCCGCCTAAAAGGACGGCTGCCGCCATAATTGGCGGCCCCACACGGCTACTCAAGCACCTTGGAGTGCTGATTAAGAAACGCACGCCCCGGCGGTGTGATGCTGACGATGCCTTGCCGGGTGACGACGAAGCCGAGATCGTTGGCGTCCTCCCACACGGGGAGCCTGGGGCAGGAGGTGCGCCAGGCGTTCATGACTTCCTCGTGCGTCCGGTCGCGCTCCGCGAGCCATTGCAGAAGGTCGACGATGAGGGCTTCTACGACGGCGTCAGCCATGCTTTTTTATTTTACGCAGTTTATTTTACGCAGGACCATACCCCGCGACCAGTCGTCCCACACGATTCCGTGTGCGGGGTTGTTTTCGGCCATGGCGACATCGAAGCCCGCGGCTGTGCAGTTTGCGAGCAGGCCGTCTTTAGAGAAGACCCGGATCTCCAATGTTTCGCCGGGACCGTCGTGGAAGACCAGATTCTCGAATGCTTCGAGGCGACTGTCCCGGGTGCGGTTCAGAAGCACATAATCGCCGCGGAACTTCATCACCTCCCAATCGAATAATTCAGGGAAATGCTCCTGTGTGTCGCCGGAGGATTCCCAGGGAGAAGAGAACACCACAAATCCATCGGGCTTCAACAAGCGCGCCAGGTTATCGAACGCGTTCTCGACCGGGGGAGGGACATGCTCAAGAACCTCGGTGGCGATGATGAAATCGTAAGAACCGGCGCCGGCGTGTGGGTTCATGATGTCCAGGCGAGGCTCACGATGGAAGAATGTATTCTGGTAATCAAATCGCTTGGCAAGAATTTTGGCGATCGGTCCCCAATCGCTCAGTCCGATGCCTCGGATCTTGCGATTGCGAGGGAAGTCCTTCAGCGGAAGGACGCGGCCGAACAGTTCCGTTGAGAGTGCTTGGACAGCCCAGCGGAAGCGCACGTTGGAACGGCATTTCCTGCAACTCGGGATTTCGCGATCCAGAGTCTCGGCGGAACAGGGCGAATTGCAGACGTTACACGTGAAGCGGAGCAGAGACCCTATTTTACTTACAATAGTGGCGTGTCTCATCAAGTCACTCTGATTCCCGGCGACGGAATTGGCCCCGAAGTATCCTCCGCCGCGCGCCGCGCCGTGGACGCGACCGGCGTTTCGATCGATTGGGAGGTCGTCCAGCTTAACGAAGATGTGATTCGCAAAACGGGTGTTTCCCTGCCGCAGGAGGTTCTCGATAGCCTGGAGCGCACACGCGTCGGGTTGAAAGGGCCGGTGACGACGCCGATCGGCGGAGGGTTCGCCAGCGTCAACGTGGCGTTGCGGAAAAGGCTCGATTTATACGCCAACGTGAGACCGGTGCGGTCGCTGCCTGGGGTAGCGTCGCGATTCTCCGACGTGAAAATCGACATGGTGATTTTCCGCGAGAACACCGAGGATCTGTATTCGGGGCTGGAGCACGAAGTGGTGAAGGACGTGGTCACCAGCCTGAAGGTGATTACGCGTGTCGCGTCGATCAAGATCGCCGAGTACGCGTTCGCCTACGCGAACCGGCTGGGTCGGAAAAAAGTCGCGGCGATTCACAAGGCGAACATCATGAAGCTCGCCGACGGGCTGTTTTTACGATGCTGCCGCGAAGTGGCGGCGAAATTTCCGCACATCGAGTATAAAGAGCTGATTGTCGACAATGCGTCCATGCAACTGGTGATGAGGCCGGAACGGTTCGACGTGCTGCTGCTGCCGAATTTGTATGGCGATATCGTGTCGGACCTGGCGGCGGGGCTGGTCGGCGGACTGGGAATCGTGCCGGGCGCGAACATGGGTGAGAATCATGCGGTGTTCGAGGCGGTGCACGGGTCGGCGCCGGATATCGCGGGCAAGGGAATCGCCAACCCGACAGCGATGATGCTGTCGTCGGTGATGATGCTGATCCATTTAGATGAGCTGGACGCGGCGAACCGGCTGCAAGGGGCGATTGAAAAGGTGTATGCGGATCGAACGGTGCTGACCGGCGACGTCGGCGGCACGGCGGGGACGCAAGAGTTCACCAACGGCGTCATCGCGGCGATGGGTTAGTATCGTCACTGAGTCCCCGCCCTGACGGGACGGGGTTATAACCCCTAGCGTGAGCCAGGGGATTCGGGCTCCGAATATTCCGTCTCCTCCGGCACATCCGTGGGACTTTCGAAGTCCAGTTTGTAGCCGTCGGGGTCTGTCATGACGGTGACCCACATGTTGTTGCCGACGAATGGCCGCTTCGCCGGGATTCCGCGCGCGATCGCGGCATGGTAAATTGCAAGCGCGTCCTTGCACTGGAAGCAGATCGACATTCCTGCTCCGCGCTTGGCTTCCGGCACCGGGAACTCCTGGAGCATGATGGCCGCGCCGCCGAGTTGCAACCAGCACCAGCGGATCTCGCCCACTGGTGTCCACTTCCTGGTCATCTCGAAGCCGAGGCCATCCACGTAGAAGCGAACCGACGCAGCCATGTCGCTTACACCGAAAAACGGGACGGCTTGCTCGACGTTCGAATCGGTCATTTCATCAGGAACGATACCAAATCCACCACGCGCATGGAGTAGCCCCATTCGTTGTCGTACCAGGCGAGCACCTTTACCAGGTTGCCGGCCAGC
>Ga0182024_10001042_pt1 | contig 71994 bp, 70 predicted proteins | sample P32metaG_FD_120480 | JGI IMG/M metagenome (GOLD analysis project Ga0182024, IMG submission 120480) | Permafrost microbial communities from Stordalen Mire, Sweden - P3-2 metaG (Illumina Assembly) | ecosystem: Environmental > Terrestrial > Soil > Wetlands > Permafrost | place: Sweden: Stordalen...
CGACTACTTCGAACGCCGCACCGACAACGAAGCCCGCCAGCGCTACCTCGTCCGCCAGCTCGAGGCGCTCGGCCACCAGGTCACCCTCCAGCCCGCGGCGTGAGGGGAGTTACGTCTCAGAACTTCGCCCAAGACGGGGTCACCGGGCCGGTGGGCAAGGCCGCGGTGCAGAAGTTCTACGAGGACTTCGCCGCCAGCGGTGCCCAGAAGCTCCAGCTCGACATCGACCGCCTGATCGTCGACCGCGACTGCATCCTCACCGAGGGCGTCATGCGCATGGCGTACCCGGGCCGCACGCTCAGCGCCCGCGGCATCGAGGTCGATGACCCCGATGCCGACTACCTGTTCGAGACGCGCATGGCCGTCGTCTGGCCGATCGACGAGCACGGCCTGTTCATCGGCGAAGACAGCTACACCGCCGGCGACGGCTTTGCCGGGATCGCCGAGCGCAAAATCGATCCGTCCGAGGTCATCATCCTTCGACAGCAATAGGCCTGTCACCGATCCTGTCACCAGGGACCGAACCTGATGGGGACCGGACGGATCGGGCGGCACATGAGAGAGGGGCGGCCCTGTTCGGTACGACGCGAGCGCCCGGCCGGGCACCGCTCGGCACCTTGTCAAGGCCCTGATAACCCGAAGGTCGAAGGTTCAAATCCTTCCCCCACCACCACGAAGCCGCAGATCTGGGCCGGTGCGCAGCACCCGCCCCCTGCGCGAGAGACGAAACTTCTAACGGTTCTTCTAACGGACGGGCCGACACCGCTGGTGCGACACCGTTTCATGCTTGACGCGGTGGCTCCGATCGGCGCTTGACGGTTCTTGGGACGCGGCTCCGGCACCTGGGCGACATGGCCAGGAGCGGCGTCCGGGGTTCATCGCCAGCCGCGACGGCGAATGCAGGTAGCGCCGGTAGCCACGAGACATGCTTTGTCGGGGGCTGCCTTGAGCCTGCGGAACGCGCTTACCCGTGAGAGCTGACTTTCATCAGGAACGGCACGAGGTGATCGAAGAAGACGTTGTTGGGATAAGCGCCGGCCGGGTCGTTGTGAGCGTAGGTGCTCTGGCGATTCACGAGGGTTAGGTTGCTCAGAGGAATCTGCGACTGCTGGGCCAGGATGCGCGCGTCCTGGAGCACCCCCGCTCCGCCGAGGCGCGCGCCGAAGGCGTAGATCCGTAGGTTCCTCGGGAGGTCGTGACCCATCGTCGCGTCGAGGTCGAGCACGCTCTGCGCGGGATTTGCGTTTCCGTTATCCACCGCTCCCGTGTCGTCGGTCAAGCGCTGCGGGAAGTACCACTCGGTGCCGTCGGCGTCGTTCACCCCCAACCCTGAGAACATCGTTGCGAAGCGGTTGATCGGGGTGAGAGCGCCCCTGCCGTCCCAGCCATGAACCGGACCCCGCGCCGCGAGGCCTACGCCGAGATGCCCCTGGGCCGCAAGCAAGCCCATCGGCGAGGTTGCCACGTTGAGCGCATACCCGTACTGGCCGACATTGGTGACCCGAACTGGGGGAACCAGATCAGACGGCAAAAGCCCCGAAGGCTGAGCCAGGTTGGGGGCGTTCGGGTCCAGGAGTGCGGCCGCCGATCCGGTGGCGTTGAATACCCCGGCATACGGTGCGGCGATCCCGCCGAACGCCAGCCAGGGGGAGGCGCTCGGGGCGTCGAGGGACTGCAACTCGAAGTTCGCCTGCTGGGCGCTCAGCGCGCTTGGGCTACTGCCACCGTCGATGTACACCAAGCCCGCGAGATCATCGGCCCCCGCGCGGCCGTTGAAGTCCCAGGTCGCGTAAGCCGTGACCACCGATCCGCCGAGCGAGTGGCCGCCGAGCACCACCTTGCCTCCGAGCTTCTTGGCGGCCTCGATCACCCCGTGCAGGTCCTCGACCGCGACGTTCATTCCCCACTGCTTCCCGAACTCGACGGTCGAGCTCGGGATCAGCTGGAAGTGATCCGTGATGCTCGGGTCTTTGAGGTAGCCGAGGTAGTAGTCGTACAGCTGCGTCGCGGTGGCCTTGCCCTCCTTAAACAGGTTCAGCTCCGACTGGTCCTCCAGCAGGTTCTCCCGGCGCTCGACCGACCAGACCTGCCAGCCGCTCTCCTTCGAGACGATCCACTCGGCGAGGGGTACGAAGTAGGCGCTTCCCGCAGAGGTTCCCGGCTCCAGTACCAAGACGTTCTTCGCGCTGCTCGGCCCGATTTTGATCACGCCGACCTTGTCGTACTTGGCGGGTGTGCCGGGAGCGGCGAAGCCCGACATCCACGTGACGCTGAGCGGCTTCGCGGGCGAGCTCGACGCAGGGCTCGAGACCAGCGCCGCCGCCACGCACCCAACTGCGATGGCCACCGGCAAAACTCGCTTCAGCCTGAGTGCCATGGACACTCTCTCCTCACGGTAGATGTGACCGAGTCATGTGCTCTTCAGGATCGACCGGCGAGCCGCGGGTGCGGCAACGGACGAGCCTGGGCATGGGGCATAGCCTCCACGCCGGCCGTTCGAACGATGTTCGCTAAAATACGATCAGTGTTCGCCCAGGTCAACCCGGCAGTCCAGCCCGATGGGGCCACCCACGCTCCCGGGTCGGCGCAGTGGTGGCGAGACCGCTACCTGCAGCGGCTGCGCGCTCGAGGTCGCGGCCTGAGCATCGAGCGAATCTGCCAAGTCGCACTGAGAATCATCGACGAGGGGGGCGCTCGGGACCTGACCATGCGGAGGCTGGCCGAGGAGCTCGGCACCGGCCCAGCATCCCTGTACCGGTACGTGACCAGCCGCGAGGAGCTCTTGGTGGAGGTTGCCGACCTCGTCCTCGGAGAGCTCGAGCCCCCTGACCCGGCACTCAAATGGCGCGATGCCGTCGAGCGCCTCGCCAACGATTTGCGACGGGTGCTGGTAGGGCACCGCGGAGTGGTGCTCATCAGCTCCAACGCGCCACTTCTTGGGCCGAACGCGATGCGCGCTCGAGAGATGTTCTGGAGCGTGATGGACCGTGACGGCTGCGAGCCGCAGTTCGCCGTGCAGGTGTACTCCTCCGTCATGCATTTCGTGGTCTGCTCTGCAGTCTTCAGCGCCAGCGCCTCTCGGCGCGGTGATTCTGCCTGGAGCGGAACGGCGAGCTCAGGACTCCACGAGCTGCTGGACCTGCTTCCGGCCCGCAAATATCCAACGGTTCTCAAATTCAGTGACTACGGGGATAGGCCAGACCCCGAACATGACTTCAGCTTCGGATTGAGAGCGCTTCTCGACGGGCTATGGCGGTCGAAGCACGACGAGTAGGGCTTGAGGCTGGGCCCGACGCCATCGGCCGGGCGCAACGAGCCTGCCGGACCCGGCACGTTCCGACCCTGACAGATCGCCGATTTTGTGCGGTTCGCACCCTCACGGGCGCCGCGGGTTGGTCACCGGGCCTACGTTCCGGGGCACCCCGCGTTGGCGAACGCTTGGGTGAGACCCGCGGTGGGAAATTGGGCTTCCGCCGCCGAGATCAGCGAAGGAATGTTCCCCCCCACGTCGCGGCTACTCGCGCTGCTGAACTGAGAACCGAGGGCCTGGAGCTGGGCGCCCAACGTCGCCAGGTCAGTCGTCGGGAGCGCCTGGACCTGCTGCTGGAAACCGACCAGCGCTTGGCGGAACTGCGTGAGCGCGTTGACGAAGAACTGTTTGATATCGCGGCCTTGATCCACCGCGGGCGACCCTTCGCCGCCGAGGTCCGAGATGACGGTGTCCGTGTCGGAGACCAGGCTCTTTGCCCAAGTCGAGGCATCAGTGGCGACGAGGAGGGCTGACCCGAGGGACGCGTCGTTTTCCTCACCGGTGACATAACTGGTGGAGTGTTTCGTGAGCTGACCGGTATACATGGTGAAGTCGTTGCAGATACTCAGTGCCCAGTCGGACGGCGACTGCCCAGCGGCGTCATAGAAGTCGATCTGCGTCCTGCAGTCGCTCTTGAGAGCCCGCTGGATCTTGCCGCCAGCCACGCCGGCCTTGCCAGCGCTCTTGTCGCCAATCGTGGCGTTCGTGAACACATCGAAGGGCTGCTGTCCACGTTGGATGAGTGTGCCCAGCACCGCGAACTGGCTGGCCACCGCATGGGGCGCCGCCCGCTGGAGGGTTCGCAGGGCGGCGATGGCGTCGCTTGTCTGAAGGATCAACGGCGCGGCGTTGAACTGCTGCACGGCGGCGCAGAGCGCCGGTGCTTGGGGGCTCCCCGCGGCGACGCTCGACCAGGCGACGCTGCCGGACCACCCGACGACCGCGACCGCGACGGCGACGACCGCCGTCCGGCTACGGCACCACCCGTACGACGGTCTCCGACGTGGCGCCGATCCGCTCATCCCCATCGCGGCCTCCCCCCGTAGGCAGGCGGGAAAACCGTAGCCTGCGACGGCACTCGCCGACAGCGAGGCGGAGCGCTCGGTCGGAGCCCGCGTCGGGAACCTCGACGAGGTCGGGTCTGCGACGCACGACTTGCGAACAGCCAAGAACTGGCAAAGAAACAACCAAAGTCAAGATCATCGTGGACGAGCGCGTCGGTGTCTTTCGTCGTACTGGATACGGTGAGCCCGCGTGGCTGCCCTGAGTTCCGCTCCCGCGGACATCCTCGCTGAGCGCGAGCCCAGACCCGGCCGAGCCGAGCCCGTTCGAGGTCGGCTTAGCCGGTGGACGTGGTGGGACGAGCACCCGTTCTGGGTGCCGGCCATGCTTGCCGTGGTCGCGGCGGTTGCGACGTGGGTCGCGACCCGCCACGGCCCGGGACTGTCACCGGACTCGGTCACCTACATCTCGGCGGCGCGCAACCTCGTCGCCGGTCACGGCTATTCGGACCTGACTGGGCAGCCCAACACGACGTTCGCGCCCGGGTTCTCAGCAGTGCTCGCGATCGGGCAGTGGGCGGGGCTATCGGTGCTCACCTGGGCGCGGGTGGTGAACGCGGCCGCCTTCGCGGCGGTGGTTGTCCTGACATCGATGCTGCTGCGCCGTCACGTGGCCTCGCCCGGTCTGGCACTCGCGGCGACCGCGTTCGTCGCGGTCTCACCCACCCTGTTGAACGTCGCTCGCCATGCATGGTCGGAGCCGCTGTTCTGCGCCGTTCTCCTGGGCTTCATCCTCTTGCTGGAGGGTGCGCTCGCCTCGGCCAAACATCGGACCCGGCTCGTCGCGCTGGCCGGCTTCCTCGCCGGCGTCGGCTTCCTCGTCCGCTACGCCGCCCTGGCCTTAGCGATCGCGGGTGTGGTCGTGCTGCTGGTGCCGCGCGTGCATCAGCCCGCCCGCACCCGCCTCGGTCAGCTCAGCGTGTTCGCGCTGGCCTTCGTGCCGTTGCCGGCGCTCTGGCTGCTCCGCAACGCCACCTCGGGAGCACCCTACGTTCTCGGACCCCGCGTCGGTGTTTCGACAAGCCTGTGGAACCTGCTGGGGCTCTTCGCCAGCAGCGTCCGCGACCTCGTCGCGCCGAGCGCTGTGATATCGCCATGGGCGGTCATCGCATTGCCAGTCGTCGCGCTCATGGTCGTCGGCGCCCTCGCCGCGACCCGGGAACGGCAACGGCTTGGCCACCGGGTCGGCGCCGGCAGCCTCCTTCCCCTCAGCGTCTTCGTCGGAACGTACAGCGCCTTCGTGCTCACCGCCGGGAAGGTCTCCGGAGCAAGCGTCGAGACGCGAACCGTGATGCCGATCTACGTACCGCTCGTGATCATCGCCGCGTGGCTCATCGAGAACGCCCGCACGCTCGCGCTCCGACGTGGCCGCCACCCGTTTTTCCCGGGCCGCCGCGCCGGGTTGGCGATCGGGGTCGCGTTCCTTTTGTTCTATGGCGTCTGGTTCGCCCAGAACGCCTGGAGCGACGGCACCGGCCGCGGCTACTACAACGGTCCCACCGTGGTCGACGCGCCCCTAGCCCGGACGGTCCAGCACCTGCCGGCCGATGCGCTCGTGGTGAGCAACTCGCCCTGGGCGCTCTACTACGCATCGGGCCACCAGCCCATCGTGGCCCAGCCCGGCCCGTTGGTTCCCGCCGCGAGCCTCGTGCCCGCAACCATCCAGCAACTCCTCCACGCGGCGTGCGCGCAGCCCGTGTACGTCGCCTGGTACGGCAGGCCGGGGACCGAGGCCCCAACCCGGGTGTTCCCAGGTCTCGTCCTCCACTCCATCCACGCCGTGCACGACGGCACCCTCTACAAACTCTCCGCGCGCACGACGTGTGTCGCCGGCGCTTCACCGCCGGCCAGCCCGCGGCCCGCCTGACCTCAGACCAAGCGATCAGCACGCCGCCATGACCAGCCCGCAAGCCAACGATCCTGGCCCATCCCCGCGACGGTCCCACCCCGGCGTCGCTCCCTCGGGTGGGATCGTGGCGCTGACTCAATTCCCCGAGCCGCCGCCGCTCGAACTGCGCGACACGAGCGGGGTGGGGGGCCGCACCGGAGGAAGTGGGCGTCTCGACGGCTGATGCCTGCGATGGCAACCGAACGCCCTCGATCCCAGGAGACCACGACCGAGGAGTCCTCGGCTTCGGGTCGATGCACTGGAGTCAAGGCCGACGACGAGCGGCCCACGCCCGGCCCGACGCTCAGGGATGGTCGAGGTCGATGAGCCAACTGTTCCCGTAGCGATTGGCGGTCGCGCTCGTCGGCAACGCCCCGATGACTACCCGCGCCTGGGCGTCGGTGTACTGCGAGAAGCCTGCGTAACGTCCGGTGTGCAGCACGACATAGCGAACCTTGAGCCGCCGCGCGGTCGCGAGCGCGGCGCGCGACGGGAACGAGTTCAGTGACGCCAGGTTCGAGAGATAGTCGGCGGGCGCGCTTCCCGAGTAGCCGTTGACACGGTCGTGCCAATCGATGGTGCCATACGCCATGCGCGGAGCTTCGACGAAGGGCCACTCATGGGTAGGACTGACGCTCCCGGCGATGGGGAGCTCGACGATTGCGCCTGGCGGACGCCGCGCGAGCTCGTGGTACACCGCGAGCGTCGCCGGATCGGTCGGGAGTACGACTCGGTGGACCGTCCCGGCGAACTCGAGCAGCATGAAGGCGGCCACCCCGACTGCGAGTAGCGCCGCCGCCCGTGCCCGCAGGTGACGAGTGAGCCAACTGAAGCCGACGCCCGCGAGTACCGCGCCGGTGAGCATCGCGGGCATCGCGAGGCGGGAGATGGCGCGGATGTTCTTGAAGCCCGGAAGGTAGTTGTGGAACAGCGTAAATGGCATCGTGATCCCATATTGCTGGGGTCCCAGCGCGAGCACGACCGACGCGCCGGCCGCGGCGATGAGCAGCCAGACGTACTGGGACCGTCCGGGCAGGACGGGGTCGTCGATTCCGCGCGGCGGTTCGGCGGCGCCGGGCGAGACGGGAGCAGGAGCCGGCGGGGGGAGCTTGGCGCGTCGGCGACGGCGGACGACGAGCGCCCCCAGGCCGACGAGCGCGAGCAGTGCGGTGGAGAAGCCGGGGAAGAACGTGTGCTCGGTACGGCCGCCGCGGTGGCTGGCTTCCTGGTCCAGTACGGGATAGAGCACGCTTCCGCGCGACACCGTCACGAGGTCGGCGGCTTGGAGACCCGACCGCGGTCCGAGTGCTCGCTCCTGGTTGAGGGTCGCGTACGGCACGAGCGTGGGGACCGCGAGGAGGGAAATCGTGCCGGCGAGGAGCAGGCACTGGAACAGGCGTCGAGAGAGGTTTCGCCGGTGCAGAACGAGCCAACCTCCGATGATGACCACGACACAGACGGTGTAGATCGCGGCGTAGTAGAGCGAGCCCATGAGCATCGCCACCGTTGCGAACCCGAACAGGGTTGCCCAACCGAGGCTGCGCTCCTCGAGCGTGCGGAACAGCAGGTAGAAGCACAGGGGGAACAGACCAAAGAGGAGGAGCTGGGTATGGCCCATGTGCACGTACAAGAAGCTGCTGAACGTGAACGCGGTCGCGGCGAGCACTGCGGCGTCGCGCCGACCGGTCAGCCAGTGTGCAAGCAGGTACGTCGAGGCCTGGGACGCGACGAGCATCGCGAGGATCAGAAGGTTCAGCGTGAGCGCCCACGAGGCGCCGAGGGCGCGCAGGAGGGCGAACGGCGGTACCAGGACGAGCAGGTTGTCGGTGTACGCCAGCGTGAGCGGGTGCGGCCAGAAGATGTTGGCGTCGAAGAGATGGAGCGGCTGGGTGAGGATGGCATGGGCGCCCCACGAGAGAACCCAGATATACAGAACGGGATCACCGAGGTCGGGAACGGTCCGGTCGAGCGAATACCACGTCGGGCGCAACATCAGCAGCGTGAGCCCAAAAAAGAGTCCACCCAACAACACGCGGCGCCGCCACCGGTGGGGATCTGGCGCGCGTGTGCTGGCGGGCGACGCTGCGGGGCGCTGCTCCCCGCTCATCACCGTCATGGGCAACATCTTTGCGCCTCCGCGGTGAGCGCCTGGCCCGACCACGCTGATTTCGCGCCAGAAATCTCGTTTGGAGTGTCGATTCTGGTGTCGCCCGATCGACGCATCAGACGGGGCCAGACTGAGCCTGGATGACACGGCCGGGAGCTGGACCCCGCGAACCCACCACGAGGAGGAGAGACGACGATGCGATTCATGATGTTCATGATGCCGAACATCCCGGTCGAGGGAGAATGGATGCCGACCGCCGAGGCCATGGCCGAGATGACGAAGTACAACGAGACCCTCACCAAGGCCGGCGTCCTGCTGGACCTCGACGGGTTGCATCCGCAACACGAGGGCGCGCGCGTCGAGTTCTCGAAGGGGAAGTCCAGTGTGATCGACGGGCCCTTCACGGAGGCGAAGGAGATGATCGGGGGGTACTGGCTGATCCAGGCAAAGTCCAAGGAAGAGGCCGTCGAGTGGGCCAAGCGCTGTCCCGCGGACGGTTGCATGATCGAGGTTCGCCAGGTGTTCGAGATGGACGAGTTCCCTCCCGACGTCCAGGCGGTCGCGAAGTAGCGCCGCACCCTGCGGACCATCGCGGGTCAACCGGGACGACGCGGTGACGACAGCGAACACGAATCGCGTCATCGACGCGGTCTGGAGGATCGAGTCGCCACGTCTCATCGCCGGTCTCACCCGGATGGTGCGCGACGTCGGTCTCGCCGAAGAGCTCGCTCAGGACGCGCTCGTCGCCGCCCTCGAGCAGTGGCCCGAGGCAGGCGTCCCGGACAACCCGGGCGCCTGGCTCATGGCCACCGCCAAGCACAAGGCCATCGACCAGCTCCGCAGGAGGACCACCCTCGAGCGCAAGCACGAAGAGCTCGGCCATCGACTCGAGACCCAACCGGAGACCATGGCCGATCTCGACGTCGCGATGGACGACGACGTCGGCGACGATCTTCTGCGCCTCATGTTCGTCGCGTGTCATCCGGTCCTCTCGATCGAAGCGCGGGTCGCCCTGACGCTCCGCCTCCTCGGAGGGTTGACGACGCAGGAGATTGCGCGCGCGTTCCTCGTCCGGGAACCGACGATCGCCCAGCGAATCGTGCGGGCCAAGCGAACGCTCGCCGAGGCACACGTTCCCTTCGAGCTTCCACCCGCGCCCGAGCGGGCGGAACGGCTGTCATCGGTACTCGAAGTCATCTACCTCGTCTTCAACGAGGGCTACTCGGCCACCACGGGAGATGACTGGATGCGCCCGGCGCTCTGCGAGGACGCTCTCCGCCTCGCCCGGATCCTGGCCGGGCTCGTTCCGAACGACGCGGAAGCTCACGGGCTCGTGGCGCTGCTGGAGATCCAGGCGTCGCGGTCGTATGCCCGGGTCGGCCCGTCGGGAGAGCCGGTCCTGTTGCTCGAACAAGACCGCTCCCGCTGGGACCAGGTCCTCGTCCGTCGAGGGCTCGCGGCGCTCGCTCGAGCCGAGGAGCTCGGCGGGGCGCTCGGCCCCTACGCGCTGCAGGCCGCGATCGCCGCGTGCCACGGGCGTGCCCGAACCGCCGCGCACACCGACTGGGCCCGCATCGCGGCCCTCTACGACGCGCTCGCGCAGCTGGCGCCGTCACCGGTCGTTGACTTGAACCGTGCGGTCGCGCTATCGATGGTGTTCGGGCCGGCCGCTGGCCTCGAGATCGTCGATGCGCTGGTCGCCGAGCCGGCACTCGCGACCTACCACCTCCTGCCGAGCGTACGGGGCGACCTGCTCGCGAAGCTCGGCCGTGCCGACGAGGCACGGGCCGAGTTCAAGCGCGCGGCGTCACTCACCCGCAACGGTCGCGAGCGCTCGCTGCTCCTCGAGCGCGCCGCCGCCTGCGCGAGCGAACCGACTCCTCCTGGCGACTGAGCCCGGCGCTCATCGACACCGCGCGGGAGCCCAGCGGCTGGATCGCCACGCTCGAACCCGGCGGTGGCCCCCGATGGTCGCATCGCCAAGCCGCCCGATGGTGCGGCACAGGTTCCGCTCGTTAGACGTGATACAGCTTGCATGCGTTCCCGCTCAGGATCTTGTTCCGCGTCGTAGCGCTCAGTTCCCGCATGTTCTCGTCGGCAGACCGCAGGGGATCCGGGTACAGGCAGGTTGGATGGGGGAAGTCGGTCTCGAACATGATGTTGTCCTCGCCGACCGAAGCGACGAGCGACGCCAGGTCAGTGCGTTCGAACCAGATGGTCGCGTACATCTGGCGCTTGAAGACCTCTGACGGCGACAGCGACAAGGCAGCTTTCAGGTTGGGGGCGTTCTCGGCCATCTCGTAGTCGAGTGCCTCGAGGATGAAGGGAATCCAACCCGCCCCGCTCTCGACGGACACAACGTTGAGGCCGGGGAACCGCTCCAGCATCCCCGAGCAAATGATGTTGACCACCACGCGGGCGTTGCCGACGAACAGGAGCGTTCCGCCGATGGCCAGCTTGGTGTCGTCGTCGTGTGACGGCCACGGATACGTGTCGAAGTAGGTCATCGTCGTGAGGCTCGCGCCGATGTGGAAGTGCACCGGTAGCTCCAGGCCGCTGCAGGCTTCCCAGAGCGGGTCCCACGCTCGGTTCGCGAGATCCGGTGCACCCTGGTCCTGGGGATCGGACGTGAGGTTCACGCCCCGCATGCCCATGCTCTTGGCTCGATGTGCCTCGCGGACGCAAGCGTCGACGTCCCAGGCCGGCATGACGGCCATAGGGAGGAGGCGGTTGTTCGAGTTCGCCTGCATCTCGGCGTTCGCGTCGTTGTAGATCTCGACGCAGAGCAAGCGAAGCGCCAGATCCTCGACTGCCCCGGCGATCGCCTGTCCACCGAGCCCGACCACGTTCGGGAAGATGACGTGCGCCCAGATTCCGATCTGGTCCATCAACTCAACGCGGGCGACCGGGTCGTAGGCCGCCTCGTGGACCCGGTCGATCTCCCATTCGTAGAGCGCCTCGAAGGACCTTCCCTTCACGCTCTGCTTGTCCACGACGCCGCCCGCCCCGGCGCGGCCCAACACCGAGTCCCCGATGACCCAGGTGGCCTGTCCGTCCACCTCGGTCACGTGCGGCAGGCGATCCTTCATTCCCGCCGGGGCTCGGCTGGTCCACAAGTCGTGCCGCTCGGTGAGGTGCGTGTCCGCGTCGATCACCTTGACCTGGTCAAGGTTGGCTGCCATGCCTCTTCCCCTCATGTCGATGTCGAGATGGACGTCGGGATCACTCGTGCTGTGGGAACCCGAGGTTCAGACCGCCGTGGCTTGGATCAAGCCATCGGCTCGTCACCACCTTGCCCCGCGTGTAGAAGTGCACGCCCTCGGTCCCGTACGCGTGGCTATCACCGAAGAGCGAGTTCTTCCATCCACCGAACGAATAGTACGAGACCGGGACGGGTATCGGGACGTTGATTCCGACCATCCCTACCTCGACCTCGTTCTGGAACCGTCGAGCCGCGCCACCGTCGTTGGTGAAGATGGCCGACCCGTTGCCGTACGGGTTGGCGTTGACGAGCGCCAACGCATCGTCGTAGGTCGCGACCCGGACCACCGACAGCACCGGGCCGAAGATCTCGTCGGTGTAGAGAGACATCTCTGGTGTGACATGGTCGAACAGGGTCGGGCCGAGCCAGAACCCGGACTCGTCACCATCCACGACGTGGTCTCGTCCGTCGACCACCAACGCCGCACCCGCATCCACACCCGCGTCGAGGTAGGCAGCCACCTTGTCTCGGTGTGCTTGCGTGACGAGCGGGCCCATGTCGGACTCCCCCCGTCCATCACCGACCGCGAGACCGCGGATCCGCTTGTCGATCTTGGCGACGAGCTCATCCGCAACTCCGCCGACCGCGACGACCGCCGAGATCGCCATGCACCGCTCGCCGGCCGAGCCGAAGCCCGCGTTGACCGCGGAGTCGGCAGCCAGGTCGAGGTCGGCGTCGGGCAGCACCACCATGTGGTTCTTGGCGCCACCCAGCGCCTGCACGCGCTTTCCGAAACTGGTGGCTGTCTCGTAGACGTACCGGGCGATCGGAGTCGACCCGACGAAGGACACCGCCTGCACGTCGGGATGTTCGAGCAGTCGGTCGACGGCCACCTTGTCCCCATGCACGACGTTGAAGACGCCAGCAGGGAGGCCAGCCTCGGCCCACAGCGCCGCCAGCCAGTTGGCTGCCGACGGATCCTTCTCGCTCGGTTTGAGGATCACCGTGTTTCCCGTGGCGATCGCCAATGGGAAGAACCAGCACGGAACCATGGCCGGGAAATTGAACGGGCTGATGATGGCGATGACGCCGAGTGGCTGACGGATGGAGTAGACGTCGACCCGCGACGACACCTCCTCGGAGAACTGGCCCTTGACCAGATGGGGCGCCCCGCACGCGAACTCGACGATCTCGAGCCCCCGCGCCACCTCCCCGCGGGCGTCGCTCAGCACCTTGCCGTGCTCCGCGGTGATGATGGCCGCCAAGTCGTCAGCGCGCGCGTGGAGCAGCTCGCGGAAGCGGAACAGGACTCGGGTCCGCTCGGCCAGCGAGGTCACGCGCCACGCATCGAAGGCGGCGCGCGCGGCCGCGACCGCGGCGTCGACGTCGGCCGGTGACGCGTAGGCAACCTGCTTCGCCAGCCGGCCCGTCGACGGATCGAAGACGTCGCCACTGCGAGCGAAGGACCCCTCCGTCGCCCGCCCGCCGATCCAGTGGGAGACGAGGGGTACCCCGTCGTCAGTCGCCATTGCCCCAAGTCTCGCCGGGGCCACCACCGCCCGCAATCCACCCCGGCGAAACCCGTCAGTCCCACTCGACCCTGCCGATACATTGCGGCCGAGGGTCGATGCTCCCGCAGCGCGTCGATCGTCGACGGGGAGGGACGGATGCCAAGAGCCGACATCGACGGCACGGTGATCTCCTACGAGATCATCGGCGAGGGCGCCCCGTGGGTGCTGACGCCGGGTGGCCGATTCAGCAAAGACACGCCCGGCATCCGGCAGCTGGCGCAGGAGCTCGCCGACCACGGCAAGCAGGTCCTCATCTGGGACCGTCCCAACACCGGTGCCTCCGACGTCTGCTTCACGGGTCCATCGGAGTCAGCGATGCAGGCCGATCGGCTGGCCGGTCTGCTGCACGCGCTCGACATGGCACCTGCAGTGATCTTCGGCGGCTCGGGCGGATCACGCGTCTCCCTGCTCGCGGCCGCGAGCCACCCCGAGGTGGCCGCCGGCCTGGCGATGGTATGGATCTCCGGCGGTGTCTACGGCCTGATGCTGCTCGCCACCGTCTACTGCGGCGAGTCGATTCGCGTCGCGTGGCGACGCGGCATGGAGGCGGTGGTGGAGCTCCCCGAATGGGCGGAGGTCCTCGAGCAGAACCCACGGAACCGAGATCTCTTTCTTGAGCTCGACCCGCAGCGGTTCATCGAGACTCTGGAACGTTGGATGTTGGCGTACTGGCCGGATCCGAGCGCGACCGTGCCCGGACTGCCCGACGCCGCGTGCTCCAAGCTCACTGTCCCGACGCTTATCTTTCGGAGCGGGAAGAGCGACCCCCATCACACGCGCGCGACCTCCGAACGCCTCCATGGGCTCATCGCCGGCTCTCGCCTGGTCGAGCCGCCTTGGGGTGACGACGAATGGAATCAGCGAAGCGACGCCGCACGGAACGGGACCGGCGCCCTCTTCGAACGTTGGCCGCTGCTCGCTCCACAGCTGCTCGACTTCGCGTCGCGTTGACCGTGGTCGGGCCGGTCCTCGACGGGGATCGGGGACCTGAGCGCAGCTGCGAGCCGGCGCGGATCTGCGCAGCGCCAGACGCGCCAAACTAACGTCTGCCCGTGCCAACTCAGGTGGTGATCCTGGGCGCCGGCTTCGGCGGCCTCGAGTTGTCGACCCGGCTCTCCGAGGAACTCGCCGATCAGGTTTGGGTCACGCTCATCGACCAGAGCGACTCCTTCGTGTTTGGATTCTCCAAGCTCGACGTCATGTTCGGGCGGCGGACTCTCGGCGAGGTGCGGTCCTACTACCGGGACATCGCCAAGCCCGGCGGGTGCGCTCCTCTGGCTTCGAAAGCTTGCGAATTCCGCGTCGGGGTTCGACTTCCAACGTGCCATCAGCGCCGCGGGATTGGATTCTGCTTCCGGCGTCAAGTTCTGAATGGCGGACTGCCGGTTCGCGTATCGCGCTGGCGGGGTGGCCTCCCGCTCAGGGGCGCCGCCGGGCGTGGTTCGGCACTGCGTCGAGCTCCACGTCGACGAGTTGCGGGGCGGCGCGCCGCCCGACCTCGGCTTGCTCTGAGGCCGGACGGCGCGCCGAGCCGCGGCTTGCCGATCAGGTCGCGGCGAGCGCGTTCCACGCGACCACGAAGAAGACCGCCGCGAGGCCCAAGCCGACCAGGTGCACGCGGTCGCCTGCCGGCTTGAAGCCGATCCCACTCAGGATGAACAGAATCACGCCGACGACGTAGAAAATCGCCTGCGGCGTGGTTCCCATTTGGCTGATTGCGAGCATGACCCCTCCATTACTCGTTGCTGACAAGTTCCTTCGAACTATAAGGAAGAAATGACGAAGCGCGCGGCTTTCGCCATAGGCCTCGGCTCCGTTCGATCAAGGCGCGCTGGGGCAGGTGGGGCTGTCGCCGGAGGACCCGGGCGCCGGGAGGCCCCGGCGGCCAGGTCCTCGCCGCCGGAATGGGTTGGACGCCCCGCGGGTTGATGGCGCGGGGATCAGCCTCTCGGACCACGTACCGCAACGAGATCTCTGGGCGCCTAGCCAACCGGACTTGGCCACGAGGTGAACTGCTGCTTGCCCCGAGCGGGGTCCGCCGGCAGGGGAGGAGTGGCGGAATGCCGGGAATTGTTCCCCCGATCGACCGGTGGGTCCCCGATCGCGGCGCGCGAGGGCGCGGTGACGCCAGCCAGCTGAGCGAACCTCGGATCCCGCGAGATCGACTGACCGGTCGGTCACTCATTCGATGATCGTCAACGTGGCCGGGGTCAGTGGCGCGGCGGTGCTGGCCGCACTCTCGGTCTTGCACATCTATTGGGCGATCGGAGGTCGGAGGGGCCGGTCGGCCGCGGTGCCTACGGTGGATGACCGGGCGTTGTTGTCACCCTCGACCACCGCGACGCTGGCGGTGGCGATACTGCTGGCGGCCAGCGCCGCCATCGTGGTCGGGGGTGTACGCGGGTGGGATCCACGGGTGGTCTTCCGAACCGGCTGCGCGGGGGTCGCGATCGTGCTGCTCGCGAGGTCGATCGGCGATCGGCGATACATTGGCTTCGTCAAGCGGGTGCGCGATACTGATTTCGCGCGCCGTGACACGTGGCTCTACTCGCCGCTCTGCCTGTTACTCGCCGTTGTGACTTCAGTCGTCGCGCTGGCGCGGTGAGTTGGCAGCCAGCCGATGTCCGTGGCGTGTCTGGTTGACATGACCAGACCGGCGCTCACCGTGTCGGTGTCGGGCTAGATCGTCGAGCCCACAGCCCATCGGAAACGCAGCTCCTTTCCACGGCGCTCCTTCCTGACGGTCGTGGGCTAGTGGTGGAAGGCCTGGTGTTGTGGATTTGGCAGCGGGGTGGTGAGTTGGTCGAGATAGGCCACGTGACGTTGTAGGTCCGCGGTGAGCAGGTCGGCGAGGTCGCGGGACATGCCATTTCGGACGACGACTCGCAGCGCGGCGAGATCTTGGCGGTTCTCCGGGAAGGTATAGGCGGGTACCAGCCACCCGCGATCGCGGAGCCGCTCGGAGACATCGAACACGGTGTAGTTGCGTTCGCCATCTTTGAGCTTGAACGCGAACACCGGCAGTTCGGTCCCGTGCGTCAGGAGCTCGAACGGCCCGAGCGCGGCGACGGCATCAGCGCAGTATCGAGCCACGTCTCGACACGTCTGCTGCACGCGCCGATAGCCGTCAAAGCCGAGCCGCAGGAAGTTGTAGTACTGCGCCGCGACCTGGTTCCCGGGCCTCGAGAAGTTCAGGGCGAAGGTCGGCATGTTGCCGCCCAGGTAGTTCACGTTGAACACGAGGTCTTCGGGCAAGGCGTCCGGGTTTCGCCAGATGATCCACCCCACTCCCGGGTACACCAGTCCGTATTTGTGCCCCGACGTGTTGATCGATTGCACCCGAGATAGGCGGAAGTCCCACTGGAGGCCGGGGTCCAGGAATGGGGCGATAAAGCCTCCCGACGCCGCATCGACGTGTAGGGGAATGTCGATGCCTGTCTCGGCCTGGAGCTTGTCGAGCGCGGCAGAGATCTCGGCGATCGGCTCGTAGGAGCCGTCGAACGTCGAGCCGAGGATCCCGACGACGCCGATCGTGTTCTCGTCGCACAGCTGGGCCGCCTTCGCGGCCGTGAGGTGGTACACGTCGCCTTCCAACGGGGCCATCCGTGGCTCGATGTCCCAGTAGCGGCAGAACTTCTCCCAGCACACCTGCACGTTGGCTCCCATCACCATGTTCGGGTGATCGGTGGCCTTGCCCGCCTTGTTCTGGCGGTCGCGCCAGCGCCACTTCAAAGCCAAACCGCCGAGCATCGCCGCCTCGCTCGACCCCGTCGTTGAGGTGCCGGTGGCCTCGTCGTCGCTGGGTGAGTTCCAGAGCCGACTGAGCATGTTCACACATCGCCGCTCGAGCTCCGCGGTGCGCGGATACTCGTCCTTGTCGACCATGTTCTTGTCGAACGTGAGCGCCATGAGATGTTCGGCTTGCGGTTCCATCCAGGTTGTCACGAACGTGGCGAGATTCAACCGGGCGTTGCCATCGAGCATGAGTTCGTCGCGGACAAACTGGAACGCGGTGTCGGGCGACATCTCGGAATCCGGGAGGGAGAAGCGAGGTGCGTGTACGGCCTCGCCTTGTTGCGCGTACATCGGGGTCCAGGTCACGGACGCCTGATCGTCGCTGAGCTTCTTCTGCAGAGCCACCGCTACTCCTTCGCGTTCAGGTCGTCAGGTCTGGACAGTCGGCCGAGACTTCAGCACCGTGATCCATGGTCAGCCTGCCAGCTGGGTCGCGAGGGGCGGGCGTGCCCGGAGGGCCCCTCACCGTCGCGACGGGGTCGCGGTGCTTCGATACGTCCGGACGACGCGACACGAGGCGGGATGGCGATCAGCTCGGCTCGTCGCCGGGCTCGTCGCGATCTCCGGGCTTGCCGATGTGGCCACCCATGCCTTCGAGGACCGTCAGGAACTGCTCGGTGAGCTGTCGACCCCGCTTGAGGTGCATCAGGCCTTGCACTGCTCGGGCGAGGTTCGGGTCCAGGCCGCCCCCGAGCGTCTGGTTGAAGGAGATCGGCTCGACGACGTAGGTGCTGTCGTTCATGCGGATCTGCGCCGCGGCACCGGCACTGATCTTCTTCTTGAATGCTGACACCTCGGTGACGGGTGCCTCGGAGATCACGGCGCCTCGCCGCTTGCGCAGCACGAGGCGGCCATCGCGAACCGACACCGATCCCCTCCGGTCGAGATAGCGCAGCCGCGTTCCGATCTGCGCGGTCGCTTCGAACGCCTCGCCGCTTTCTTCGGACATCGTGTCCCCCGATCCGTGGCAGACGTCCGGTCCACCGAGAATTCGGCGCTGATCCTAGAACCGGGTGCCGAGCCCCGGACGAACGGGCGCCGGACTCGCCGCGTCTCCACGTGGTCACCGTCGACCCAACCACACCGCGTCCTGCACGCGCCCGAGCGTCGGCCCGCGACGTCTGTCGTGCGGTTGGTGTGTCCGAGCGGACCTTGCGACGCCAGTTCCCAGCCGCGACCGACATCACGTGGCGCCAGTACCTTCTCCAGAGTCGCCTGCTGCGCGCCATGTCGCGCTTGGCCGAACCTGGACCGACCGTCCTCGACGTCGCCACCAGTGTCGGCTTCGAGAGCGGGAGCGCCTTCACGAGGGCGTTCGCCCGCTATACGGGGCAAACGCCCACGTCCTACCGACATCGCGTCGCGGCGACCTCCGCGGAGTCCCGACCAGCTTGAGGGCGATCGCCGCCCCTCGAAGTTCGGATCGGCCATTGGGCCACGCGAGATTGACCGTGTTCGGCGGGATCGGATAGACCACCCGACGTCATGGAAAAGTTGACCGGACGCGCTCGACTGATCGACGCGACTGCGACCGCGAGGCGCAGGTTGCGGTGCCGATCGAAGGCAACGGTTGGGATCAGCTGTGCAGCGCTGGTACTGCTCGGCGCCGCGGCCACCAGCCCCAATGCCCAACCGGCGGCCTCGAGTGGCCCGATCAGACTCGACAACGGACAGATCACGATCCCCAGGGCCGATGTGGGAAACGTCAACCTGGCATCGCTACCGCTCGGTGATCAGCAGTACAGCTCATCACCGCAGAGAGGCAAGATCGATCTGTGCAACTCGGGGCAGCTGCAGCCGGCGAACGACAACACAACCCTTCCCTGGATCCACGGTGCGACATGGAACCTCACCCAGAAGGCCTTCGTGAGCGGAACGGTCTCGTGGCCGAACGCGACGTTCCAGAACCAGGTGCAGGGCGCAACCCGGACCTTGAGCGGCAACGACCTGCCGGTCGGTGAGACCACGGGCACATTCCCGACCAGCCCCACCGACCCGGCGTTTGCGTACCGTCCCGACCCGAGCCGCATCACCCCGGACAGCTTCACGCTTCGAGTTCCGGCCACACCGAAGGCCGCGAGTAGCCCAACCTGTGTCGGCGGCGACGTCGGGGTCACCATTGATGGAGTCGCGCTTCTCGACGGGTTCGATGCCAACGGACGCGACGCTGCCGCGCAGGAAGTCCAAGACACCTGTTTGGGCCATCCGAACCAGAGCGGGTACCACCGTCACGCCATGCCGCTGTGCCTCTTGAGCAAGGACTCGGGGACCGGCCCCTCTCCGCTGCTGGGATATGCCCTGGACGGGTTTGGCATCTATGGGCCTCGTGGCGAGCACGGCAAGGTGCTCACCACCGCCAATCTCGACGCCTGCCACGGAACTACCAGCACCGTCATGTGGAACGGCAAGAAGGTACGCATGTACCACTACGTCTTCACGTGGCAGTTTCCCTACACCGTCGGTTGCTTCCGGGGAAGCCCCACCAGCCGCTCGATCTTTGGCGCCGGCTCCAACCCCGGAGCTGGAGGAACTGGGCCCGCCGGTCCCGGACCGGGGGCTGGTTAACCGTCGACCCCCTGACGTTGCTGAGCCGCACGCCTCCGGGCCGCGTCAAGCTGTGGGAGGCCCAGTCAGCGCCTCCGTCTTGAGCTGCACTTGTCCGGGCATTGGGCCGGCTGCGACGGTTCGGCTCCGAGACCGGCGCGCAGGAGCAACGCCGACGACCTCGACGTCATGCGGAGTCTCTGGCGACTCGCGATCCAGCAGACCGCCGGTCAGACCAGTCGAGGTCGTGGTTGGTCGGCGCTCTCGACGCAAGCGGACAAGGCAGTCCGACGTCGGGCTGGGTCGCTGAGGTTCGACCAGTGCGCCGGACTCGGCGTGACCTGAGCGGCTACTCGGATCCGTCGTCCCGTTGCCCATATCGGGCATACCCGAGCTTGCCGAGCCCGCCCAGGATGAGCACCCCGCCACCGAGAGCCCAGGCCCACGGCGTGCTGTAGGTCGTCTCGGGACCCTGCGGGCCCACCCCGTGCGACACGTCGTGCTTGCTCGCTGGAACCACGATGGCATGCCCGATGCAGGCGAGGCCGCCGAGCAGGAACAGCGCACCCCAGAACGCACCCCTTGAGAACCGGCGGCGGGTTTTCGTCGTCTCGTTCGTCACCATGGGAGCCTCCACGCTCGTTCGGTCTCTCGTCGACCGGCACGGGTTCGCTTCGACACGCGCCAGATTCCCTGGCCAACACGGCCGACGCCCCCCCGGCGAGTATCCACGCGACGTAGAGGAGCGGTCCTGAGTAGGTGGCTACTCAGTCCGCCGGTGAGTAACACCGTGGCCGGAGGCGGAGACCCGAGCGCCGGAGAATCCACGACACCACCGGCGTCCCAGTCGGGTGCCCCTCACTCCCTCACGTCGAGAGCGTCCTACCGCCCCTGGCCCTGTCGTCGAGCACACGCTGCCTCAGGTCCCGTTTGAGGATCTTCCCGGCCGGGTTCCGCGGTAGCGGGTCGTCCCAGAACCAGATTCGGGTGGGGACCTTGAACGCGGCGAGTCGCGCGGCGACGTGCTCCCGGAGCTCTTCCTCAGTGACCGCGGCGTCCGGCGTCGTGTGGACGACGGCGGCGACCTCCTCTCCGAGGACCGGGTGGGGGATCCCGATCACTGCGGCGTCGGTCACGTCCGGGTGCTCGAAGAGCGCGGCCTCGACTTCGATCGAGGCGATGTTCTCGCCGCCCCGGATGACGAGATCCTTGACCCGGTCCACGATGTAGACGAAGCCCTCGTCATCGATGCGTGCGAGATCGCCGGAGTGCAGCCACCCGTCGCTGAACGAGGCGACCGTCTCGGTCGGCTTGTTCCAGTAGCCCTTGACGACGTTGGGACCCTTGATCCAGAGCTCTCCGGTGTCACCGGGGGGCAACGCTCGGCCCTGCTCGTCGACGACCTTGACGTCGCAGACCGGGACTGGGACGCCGACGCTGTCGGGGTGACGGAGATAGTCGAGACCGGAGTTCATGGTGGTGACGGACGACGTCTCCGTGAGCCCGTAGCCGTTGCTTGGTGTCCTGCCCGGGAACCGTTCCTCGATGGTCCGCACCAGCTCGGGGGCCGCCGGCGCTCCGCCGTAGCTGACGTTGCGGAGACTCGACAGGTCCCGACGAGCGAAGTCTGGGTGCTCCATCGCCTGCCACACCATCGCGGGGACTCCGCCGAAAATCGTGATCCTCTCCTGCTCGATGAGCTCGAGGGCCCGTCCGGCGTCCCACTTGTACATGAGCACCAACTCGTTGCCGGCGGCGAGATTGGCGACGAGGACCGAGTGACAGCCGGTCGCATGGAAGAACGGCACCGAGAGCAGGTACACGTTGCGGCCGGCTGCGGGCCGGGGCGGCGCACCCACGGTCCCCCGAAGCGCGCTCCGGGCATTCGTGAAGCCGAGGCTCATCAGGTTCGTGCAGATGTTGCGGTGCGTGCCCAGCACACCCTTCGGCTGCCCGGTGGTGCCCGACGTGTAGAGGATGGTCGCGTCGTCGTCGGGCTCGGTGTGGATCGGCGGCAGGTCGATGTCGGCGGGGATCTCGCCAAGCACCTCCGTCAGGGGAGTGGCGCCGGCTGGGATGCGGCCTGGCTTGGGGCGCGCCACTAAGACCTGGAGGCCCGGCAATCGGTCGAGTTCGGGGCCAAGTCGCTCCAGGCGCTCTTGGTCGCAGACGAGGACTTTCGTCCCCGAATCGCTGAGCCCGTACGCGAGCTCGGGGCCGGTCCACCAGGAATTCAGCGGGACGACCACGGCGCCGGCGGCGGCCGCAGCCCAGAACGCCACTGGCCATTCGGGGAGGTTCCGCATCGCGACCGCGACCCGGTCGCCTTTGCGCACGCCGTATCGAGACACCAGCTCGTTCGCGAGTTTCGCTGTGGTCCGGTAATGCCGCTCAAAGGTCCAGTGCTCGCCTTCGTAGACGAGGAAGTCGAGCTCGCCGTAGGCCCGGCTCTGAGCGAGGATCGTCGCGAGTGAGGTTGGCGCGTTCTTCCATACGCGCGTGAGGATCCCGCGGATCGTTGTCTCGACCATCTCGAACGGCTCACCCGGCGCGGTGAGCGCGGAGTGAACCTCGTCGATCGACCGCGGCGCCGGGTCACTCATTGGTCGTCGTTCCGCTCAAGCTGGCAGTCAGCCGTGGTCCACAGTCCCATCCGGTCGCGCCCCACCCCTCGCTTGACTCGGGCGGAGTCTTGCAGAAGTCGATGGAGAGCTCTCCCTGGCGGTCTGGTCCCCAGTCGGTGGATTGGCGTCGCCGCCGATTCCCTGCGGCGTGGGGTGGTCGACCTCGACTGGCGGTCTTGTACCTCGCGAGGCGTCTCCAACAGACCGAGCAGGGGCTCGGTATCGTGCCGACGGTCCAGATCCAAGACCGGAGAGGTCGGCAGTGACACAGCCAACCATGAAGGCATGGCGCACGCACGAATATGGCGAGCCCTGCGAGGTCCTCAAGCTCGATCAGATCGAAGTCCCCGAACCGGGTGCTGGCGAGGTAAGAGTCCGAGCGCTGGGCATCCCTTTCAACCTGAACGACCTCGAGCGCATCACGGGCGGCAACATGATGGTTCGCCCGGAGCTGCCCTACAGCCCCGGTATGGAAGTGATGGGCGTGGTCGACGCCTGCGGGCCCGGCGCCGAGCACCTCCAGGGCAAGCGGGTCGTTGCGATCACGAGCGGCGCCCACGGAGGCTTCGCCGAGTACTCGATCTGCCCCGCCGTCTCCGCCTTCGAGATGCCCGAGGAGATCCCGCTCCCGGACGCCGCCGCGTTCTACTTCCCCTTCCACCTCGCGTGGCTGGGATTGTTCGACCGAGCCGACTTGCAGTCCGGCGAGACGGTGCTCATCACCGCCGCCGCCGGCGGTGCGGGCTCAGCCGCCATCCAGCTGGCAGTGGACGCGGGCGCTCACGTCATCGCTGCCGTCGGCTCGGACGACAAGATCGCGCTCTGTCGAGACCTCGGAGCCGAGACCGTCATCAACTACCAGACGGATGACTTTGCCAAGATCGTTTTGGAACAGACGCAGAACAAGGGCGTTGAGGTCGTCTTCGACAACGTTGGTGAGGCGGTCATGGCGGATGCCATGAACTCCCTCGGATACAACGGCCGCTATGTGATGATGGGATTCGCCTCAAACAAGATCGTCGCCGACGAGAAGCTGATCGTCCCGCGGCGCATCGCGGCAGGGAACTTCAAGCTCTGCGGCGTCCTCCTGTCCTACGCGGATGCCGATCGCCAGGTCATGCTGAAGACGGCGACCGGCTGGAACTTCCCATCGAATGAACTCGGAGCCGAAATCACTCGCCAGATCGTCGACATGGTCAGGGCGAAGCGCATTCGAGCCGTCGTCGGACAGGTCGTCGAGTTCGACGACGTTCCGGCTGCGATCGAAGCCATGGCCAACCGGCAGACCGTCGGCCGAACCGTCGTCAAGCTCTACGACTGATCGGCCGAAAGGGTCAGCCGGGGGCGGGCCCGGCAGGAAGGCGATGTTCGCTGTCGTGTTTGTTCGCAGGCTCCGCAAGGGCAAGACGTACGTCGACTTCCACTTGCGGTCCAGCGACGACGCGAGTCGGATGCTGTTCAGGCCGTCCACGCGGCACCGGCACGGTCTGGTCCGCGCTACTGGTGTTGTTGGATCTGCTGCTGCACAGTCCCGTCAGCGAGGCGGCTTCACCCTGACGGGTGGCATTGAACCAGGTCCCGGTGCCGCGGGTTGGTCGCAGCACCAGCTCGGCATGCTCGAGCACTTGGAGGCCTTCGCGGACTGGCTCGGTCAGTTCGGTCATGTGGCTCGCACCGCGCGGGATGTCCTTCAGCAGAAATATCATGATCTGCAAGATGTTGGGGCCGTGGTTCGGTCCCTGACCCCGAGGTCCTTCGGGCCCAAGGGCGGGCATGAGTTCGACCGCCAGCTCGGCCGGGGGGAGAGCGACGAGACGCGCGATCGCCGCCTGGGCGGCGTCCTTTTCGGCCTGCTTCTTCTCGCTGTTGCCGAACAGTGGAGACATGAGGGGGACGGTAGTGGCTCGGCGAACCTGAGCGCGGCTGCCGGCATCCAACGTGGAGGGCCGGGACGGCGTGACTCGCGGTTGATGGAACCGCGAGCCGACGCCCACCGACTCGTGGTCACGGGGTCTCCCGCGCTCACTGGACGATCGATCTACTCTTCAGCGACCCGCATCGCGGATGCGGGTTCTCTAGCTCGACAGTGTGGAGGTGGAGGAGCGATGACGGATCAGGCGCTTGAGGCTCCGAGAGTGTCCGACGCGCCGGAAGCAGTGCCACGACCGACGCAGATCGTGCCGCTGAAGGGCCTGCCCATCGTGGCGGTCCTCGTCGCGTTCCTCATTCTGTCAATCTCTCAGAACTGGATATGGGGCCTCACCTTCTTCCACGTCGCGGGTGGAGCGGTCTGGACGGTGGTCGACCTCTTCGTGGGCCTGGTTCTCGGACCCATCATCGGCCGGCTTTCGATCGAAGCGAGAGCCGAGTTCTCGGCACGCTTCATGCCCAAGATGGTCCTCCTCATGCCGACCGTCGTCCTGCTGACCCTCGCCGCCGGCTTCCAACTGGCTATTCAGCTCGGCAACCTGTCGCCGTCCAGCCCCAATCACACGCTGCTCATCGCGTCGTTCGCCATCGTGGGTGTCATGGCTGCGATCGCGCTCGGTGTTCTCGAACCAGCAAACATCGCCGTCCTATTCGAGCTCAGAAAACCGCAACCCAATGGTGAGGTGATCGGCAAGCTGATGCGCCGGTTCGTCTACGCCGCTGGGATTCTCGGTGCAATGCAGATCGCGACGCTGGTGATCATGACCCGGGTAGCGAGCCAATGACCGCCCAGGCCCCGCCGGCCGAGACGACTCCAGCCTCGCGTGTCCTTCCCCCGGTCGTGGAGGTCACAGTCGGCGCGATCGCTCTTGCGATCGTTGGGGGCATCTACATGGCCGGGTACTTCCCACGCCGACCTCCGCTCGGCGTTCCAATCGGCCTGTTGGTGGTGGGCGCGGCCCTCCTCGGGGTCGGATTCGGAATGTTGAGCCGCGTTGAAGACTTCGGCTGGAGGACGTTCCGGCTCGTTGGAAAGTGGACGCTTGCCGCGTACGTGCTTCAGGCAGGGATGATCGGATATGCGTTCGTCCACAACGGGGCGAGTGGCGCGCCGCTGGTTGTCATCATCCTGTTGCTCGTCATCTTCGCGGTCGGAGTACCACTTATCATCAGCTTCACGGTTGGTCGTTACCAAGCTGAGTAGCGCTACCCGGCGACCGTCACGGTCTCCGTGTTGCGGCCCGAACGCAGCACCGTGCCGGCGAGCTCGCCGGTCAGTTCTCCGTCGACGACCACGTCGCGGCCGCCGATGAGCACCCTTTCGATACCGCGCGCCTCCGCGAACAGCCGTTCCCCACCGGCTGGGAGATCGAAGCGAGCAACGGGCGGCTCGGTGGCGACGCGGGCTGGGTCGAGGACGACGATGTCGGCACAGCTGCCCGGCGCGAGACGTCCCCGGCCTGTCAACCCGTACAGGCCGGCTGGCACCGCGGTCATGAGCCGAATCGCCGCCTCGATCGACAGGAGCTTCCGCTCGCGCACAGCTTCGCTGAGTACGACCGTCGGGTAGTTGGCATGACAGAGCAGGTTGAGATGCGCGCCGGCATCAGAGCCTCCGAGCACGACGCGTTCGTCCTGCCAGATAGCGACCCGGGCTTTCCAGCCCTCGTCGGATCTCCCGAGTGACGGCACCAGCGATGGCAGCACCATTGTCAATGGGAGCTGTTCAGGGAGGACCACGTCGAGCAGCACGTCGATCGGATCGGCGCCGCGGACGCTCGCGAGCTTCTCGATCGTCCAACCTGCGTACGCGTCGGTTTCGGTGGACCGGCCTTCAGCGACCTCGATGAGGTCCCATCGACCGATCGCCTCGATTCCCCGCTCCGCAGCACGCTCGAGTGACCTCCGCAGGCGATCCCGCACCGCGGGATCTCGGAGCGCGGCCCGCCGGGCGTCGTCGGACAGTGCGCTGACCTCGGCGAACTCGCGCTGGCTGTCGAGCAGATTGTTCGCTCTGATCCGCAGCAGATCTGGGATCGTCAACGCCACGACGCGTGCTCCCCGCTCCGAAGCCAGATCGCAGGCCTCGAGCTGCTGTTCATAGATCTCGACCGGCGACATGCTCCCGAGGAGGTTCCAGTTCAGGGGGCGGTTGGCGGCGAGCGACATGTCCGCCATCAGCTCCATGCGATCACGTGGGATCCGGCCGATCGCGGGGATGAACTCGAGTGTGGTCCCCTCGTGTTCCCGAGCGACGCCTGCGAGGGCGACCAGCTCCTCGACGGAAGCGGCGTTCGACGGCACCGACGCCCCGTCACCGTCGGTGTGGGCCGCATCTCGTGAGGACGAGAAGCCGAGGGCACCCGAGTCGAACGCGTCGTGGAGGAGCGCGATCATCCCGGCGAGCTGCTCGTCGGAGGCCTCGTGGTCGGTGGCGTCGGCGCCCATGGCGGTGCGCCGAAGTGCTGAGTGACCGACGAGAAAGCCCGCGTTGACACCCAGGTGCCCTTCGAACCGGTCGAGCCAGTCGCCGAAGGATCGCCAGTCCCACGACGCTCCCGCGCGCAGGGTTTCGAGCGGGATCCCCTCGACGACCGCCATCATCCGCATGACGTAGTCAGCGTCCGCCGAGCTGCCGAGCGGCGCGATCGAGAATCCGCAGTTCCCCCCGATGACCGTCGTCACGCCGTGCAACGGTGATGGTGTGGCGAAGGGGTCCCACGACAGCTGCGCGTCGTAGTGGGTATGGATGTCGATGAACCCGGGGGCGATCACGAGCCCATCAGCATCGACAGTGCGCGCCGCCCCGTCGTCGGTGTTGCCGATCGAGACGACCCGGCCGCCGCTGACACCGACGTCGGAGCGCCGCGCCCGTGCGCCCGTGCCGTCGACGACCGTTCCGCCGCGAATGATCAGGTCGAGCACGTACCCCCCTCTACACCTTGGCGACGAACCGGTTGACGGCCGCTTGGACCACGGTTCCCTCGAAGAACGCCGGGTTCGTTCGGGTGTAGAACCGGACCGGGTTCGCGAAGACGAAGTCACCGAAGTCGGCTTCGGTGAAGAGGTCATGTTCGACCATCTCCCACGCCTCCTCGAGGACCTTCGCCATGTCGGGAACATCCCAGTGCGCGATGTCCGAGCCGAACATCGCCTGGAGGCGCACGCCCATCGGATTCACGTGGGTGTTGAACGCCATGGAGTTCAGCGGGTCATCGGCCTCACACCCGAAGAAGAAGGGAGGCAGGAACAGGTCACGGATGTCCCCGGAACTGGTGATCTCGCAGGCCTTCCATTCGTCGATCGTCCGGGGATCTTCCTTCGGTCGGCTGGGGCTGCGACCGAGTTGGGTCCCGCGCCACTGCCCGGCGTATTTCGCGAGCAGCTCGCCGAACAGCTCATGGTCGATGTTCGACGGATCGAGGGCATCCATGGCGATCAAGTTGCGCTTCTCCCAGTGGCCGATGATGTCGGCGAACAGAGACACCGCCCACGCGGCGCCTCCTTCGAGAAACGCGAAGTTGAGTTCGGGGAAGCGTCGGGTGACCCCGCCCATGAACAACGACTTGCAGAGCGAGTGCTGGCCCTCCGCGAGTTGCCCGATGTGGTTGTACATGTAGTTCGAGATCGACAGGCGGCTGCCCCACCCCATTGCCCCCGAGTGGAAGGCGACCGAGACACCGAGCTCACGACACTTCGCCCACACCGGGTCGTAGTCGTACTCGCTGTCGATCCCGTACATGTCGAGCCACAGCGCCCACCGCGCGAGATCGGAGTGCTGCTCGGCGACTGCCGCCACCGGCCGTTGCACATATCCTGCGAGCACCACGGCCTTAAACCCGAGCTCGTTCACGGCGTGGTGGAGCCCGTCGATTGCCTCGTCAGGGGTGTGCATCGGGATTGCCGCGACCGGCACGAGACGGTCAGCGAAGGGCGCGAACGCGTCCGCGTTGTACCGGTTCAGCGCCCGGCACGCACCGCGCCGCTCTTGCTCCTCGTCCAGGTGCAGGTAGATGAGCCCGACACTCGGGTAGATCACCGACACGTCGATGCCGAACTCGTCGAGTCGTTCATACAGCAAACGGGGGAAGAGCGCGGTCGCGAGGTCGCGCGTGTTGCGGGCCGGCGCGCCCCACCACGGCGGTCGAGCAGCGCGGAGCGTCGCGCGCTCGGCGGTGCTGAGTCTGCCCCACTCCCGGTACGGACCGAACGACCCCGGCAGCAGCCGGCTCATCTGTGGTGAGTCGGGGTCGACGCCCTCGTCCCGCAGGTAGTCGGCGAGAACCGGGAAATACTCGATGGCGTGCCCGTCGATGTCGATGACCGGGTGGTCGAGCCCGCCGCGTATGTCTGCCGACGACCGACCGCTCACGCGCACCGCTCCCTCGTCCGCGGCGCTCTGGACGCGCCGGCAAGCCCACGCGTAATGTAACCGCATTATGGTCGAGCGGACAAGGGAACTTGACCTGGCCCGCATGCGCCGCGATCGCCACGCCCGTTTGCAGCGTGAGATGCGCGAGCGCGGGGTGGACGCGCTCCTGCTGCTCACGAGCGGCAATGTGATGTACGCGACCGGCGCGCGCCACGTGATGGCCGATAACGGCCGCACGTACCAGTTGCGCAACATCGCGCTGGTCTTATCCGGTGCGCCCGCGCCCCACCTCTTCACACCGCTTCCCGAGGGCGCGCCCGTCGAGTTGCCAGCGGACCATCTGCACCCCGCGCTCTGGCCTGAGACCGACGAAGGCGTCGAAGACATGGCACGGCGGCTCAAGGACGTACTCGGCGGGTTCGACGTTCGATCACTCGCCGTCGATGACTTCACCGCACCGATGTACTTCGGCCTTCCGTCGCTCCTGGCACCGGTCGAGCTCGTCGAGGCCGGCACGCTCCTCACCCACGCCCGCCTGCACAAGACGACCGACGAGCTGGAGTGCATGCGTCGCTCGTGGGAGATCAACGAGGCCGCCACGTCTGCGGCAGAGCAGATTCTGCGCCCGGGGGTGCGGCTCACCGATCTGAGCGGCGCGTTCTTCCGGCGGCTCTTCGAGCTCGGTGCGACCAGCAACTTCCTCGACCCGGTGTTTCAGGCGATGCCCGACCGGATCGCCGACGGGCCGTGGAGCACGAACGGCGATGTTCCCTTCAACCTTGTCACCACCGACCACATCATCAGCGACCGCGAGGTGATCTGGACCGATACGGTCACGAGCTACGAGGGCTACGCGTCCGACGTCGGGCGCACCTGGGTCGCCGGCCGCCCGTCCACCACGGTGCGCCGCCTGTATGAGACCTGGCAGGAGATCACCGATGCCGTGATCGCCGAGATCAAGCCCGGCGTGAGCGGCGACGTGCTCACGCGGGTCGCTACGGAGCGAAACGGCGGGAAGAAGCCATGGCTCGACCACTTCTTCCTGGCGCACGGGCTCGGTCTCGAGGGTGGCGAGCCACAGCAGATCGGCTCGGACCGCGGCCAGGAGTACGACGAGCAGTTCATCTTCGAGCCGGGGATGGCGATCGTGGTGGAGCCCGTGACCTGGAAGGAGGGCCACGCCGGCTGGCGCTGCGAGGAGCTCGTCTTCGTGACCGATGATGGCTGCGAGCTGGTGAGCCACTATCCGAACGAGCCGTTCCAATGAGCGCCCTCGCACAGCGCGGCACCATGGTGCTCGAGGATGGCGCGGGCCTCGACTTCGGCGCGTTGCGAACCGCTCGTCGAGACCGGGTGTTCGACGCGATGGGTGAGTACGGCATCGACGTGCTCATGTTGAGTCGCGGCGGGAACGCCCGCTACGTGGTCGGTCACCGGCCGATCTGGCGGTCGGTCGTCACTCCGTGGGCACCGATGTGCACGGTCGTGCGCTCGACGCGTCAGATCCACCTGATGGCGGCGACCTGGGACGACGGGATCCCGACAGACATTTCGCACGAGAACCTCTCCCAGCTCATGTGGAACCCGCGCAAGATCTTCGGGTCGATCAGCAAGATCCCCGGGCTCGCTGACGCGGAATGCATCGGCGTCGACGGGATGTCGCCATCAATGCCCGCCGCGCTGGAGATGTTCGCCCCCAAAGGTCGTCTCGTCGACGCGGAACGTTTCATGCGCGGGCTGCGCGCGGTCAAGCTGGCGGCAGAGATCGACTGCATCCGCATGGCGATCTCGATGACCGAAGGTGCGCTCGCAGCGATACGGAACGACCTGCGCCCGGGTGTCACCGAGTGGGAGGTGAAAGGGTGCTTCCACGAGGAGATGTGCCGCTTCGGAGTCAACCACCCGGCGATGGAAGGCACGTTCTGCGCGACGCCACGGGGCGAGGACCGCCGATCCGAGGGGTCGCCGCCGGTGCGACTGCTCCCGGACGGGCGGACGCTCAGGGCCCGGGATCTCGTCGCGGTCGCCGCGTCCGTTCCCTATGCCGGCTACGAGGGTGCCGTCGCCCGCACCTGGCCGTGCACGGGGCCGACCGGCAGATCTTCCGACGCACAGCATGCGCTCTACGCCCGCTGGAAGGCAGCCCACGACGCGGTCGTCGAGCGGTGCCGCCCCGGGGTCGCGCTGGTGGAGCTCCAGCGGGCCTGGACCACGACGGGCGAGCCCCTTCCCCCCGTCCCGCTCGCCCACGGCGTCGGGCTCGGCGTGGAGCCTCCGGTCGTCGGTGGGGCTGGCGCCATCGCACCCTCCGATGAGGAGCTGCGGGTCGGGATGGTCCTCGGCGTGCAGGGCTACGTGTGGGAGAACGGCGTCGGTGGATACCTCGGAGCGGAGACAGTTCTCGTCACGGACGACGCGGCTCAACGGCTCACCCGTCTTTCACACGACCCGCTGTCCGCACGCTGACCGGGCTCGTGATCGCGCCGAGGAACATGTCGACGAGGTTTTCGACGAACTCCTCGTCGGGGAGCGCGTCGGGTCGGGACCGCGACCGGCTCTCGAGGAGTCGCGCCCGGTCGGCCGCCGCTCGTCCGAGGAAGGCCGTCGCGATCGCGGTGCGCTCATTCCAGATGTCGGGCGGGACCGGCGGGCAGCGGTCCCGCAGCAGGGTCAGCGCCTCGTGACCAGCCGTCTCGCGCAGCAGCCGCTGGATCGAGGGTGGTGCCCGGTCGAGGTAGCTCGTCAGCTCGGATCCGATCTGCAGATACGCCCGCTCGCGCCACCCCAGCTGCGCGAATTCGGTCACCGGCCGGACGAGAGCCGCCGCTGCCGAGCGCGCGCCGTCGCGAGTCTCGGCGAAGGCCAGGAGCTCCATCCGGCGCTCCCGGATGACCGGGACGTGGCGCTCCAGGATGGCTTGCAACACCGCTTCGCGGCTTCCGAAGTGGTAGTGGACCGCCGACGTGTTGCGTTGCCCCGCCGCGCGCACGATCTCGGCGAGCGAAACGTTGTTCACGCCGCGCTCCGCAAACAGCTTGGCAGCAGCGTCGAGCAGCTTCTCCCGGGTACTGGCAGTGTCCGACTCCATCGGCGCATCACGGTACAGGGAGAGCAGGGGTGAGCATCGACGCAACATCCGCGGCCAGGCTCGTCTCGGGACTCGCGGAGCGAGGACACCTCGTCGGAGCTGATCGCATCGGCCGAGGATCGGGCAGGGTCTACGAGCATCACAACCCGGCGACCGGCGTGGTGCAGGCCGAGGTCCCCGTAGCGAGTCGCGATGACATCGACCACGCGGTCCGCGTGGCCCGCGATGCGCTCCCCGGTTGGCGGGCCACGCCAATCGAAGAGCGTGCCGCGATCATGTACCGACTCGCCGGCCTCCTCGAGGCACACGCGGACGAGGCGGCCGCGATCAACGCGCTCGACAATGGGACGCCGGTGAGCACCCTCAACTCGGGCACCTACACCGCGGCGTGGACGCGCTACTACGCCGGGTGGATCGACAAGCTCGAGGGCGACGTGATTCCCGCGTACGGGCCGCCCGGGCTGGACGTCGTGCTGCCGGAGCCCTATGGGGTCGTCGGTGCCATCGTCCCGTGGAACGGGCCGATGATGGGCATGGGTCAGAAGGCCGTGCCGGCGCTCGCGGCTGGGAACGCCGTCGTGGCCAAGCCGCCCGAGATCGCGCCGTTCGGCGCGCTGCGATTCGGAGAGTTAGCGCTTGAGGCCGGGCTGCCGCCCGGCGTGCTGAACGTGCTACCCGGAGGGGCCGAGGCGGGCGAAGCGCTCGTGCGGAGCCCCGGCGTCGACAAGGTGAGCTTCACCGGGGGGAGGATCACGGCGCAACGAGTGATGGTCGCGGCATCGGAGACGGTGAAGCCGCTCGCGCTCGAGCTGGGGGGCAAGTCGGCGAACATCATCTTCTCTGACGCCGATCTCGACGTCGCGGTCCCGGTCGCGGGGATGCTGGGCGTGGTCTTGCTCAGTGGTCAGGGCTGCGCGCTACCAACCCGGTGCTACGTGCACGAAACGGTGTACGACGACGTCATCGATCGCCTTATCACGCAGCTCGGCTCGGTGAAGGTCGGTGATCCCCTCGACCCTCACGTGATGATGGGCCCCGTCGTCAGCGCCGTGGCATGCCGCCGCATCCTCGGCGTGATCGAACAGGCCAACGCCGAGAAGGCGGGTGCGCTCCTGAGCGGCGGTGAACGGCTCGGCGGTGCTCTCGAGTCTGGGTACTTCATCGCCCCGACGGTCTTCGGCGATGTACGCCACGACAGCTCGCTGGCACGTGAGGAGATCTTCGGCCCGGTTCTCTCGGTGCTGCGATTCCGCGACGAGGACGAGGTGATCAAGAAAGCCAACGACAGCCCGTACGGGCTGTCGGCGTACGTGCACACCCGCGATCTCGGTCGTGCGCAGCGGGTAGCCCGGGCACTCGAGGTCGGGACGGTGATCGTCAACGCGTTTCCCGCCATGTCGCCGAACGCACCATTCGGTGGGTACAAGCAGAGCGGTTTCGGCCGCGAGGGTGGCCGGGCCGGGATCGAAGAGTTCGTGCGGCGCAAGAACGTGTTCCTCGGAACCTGAACGGAACGCCTCGCGGTGGTTGTCGCGGGTGACTGGGCGGGCCTGGCCGGTTTCGGGCCCTGGGCGTTACGGCAGCACGTAACCCCCGTCGACCGGGAGCGCTGCGCCGAGCACGAACGACGATGCGTCAGTGCACAGCCACACGACCGCTTCGGCGACCTCGTCGGGCTTCCCGATTCGACCGATCGGATGCAGGCTGACCAGGTGCGCGGCCAACGCAGGATCGTTCGATACCGCCGTGTCGACCATCGGCGTCCGCACGGTGCCGGGGCACACCGCATTGACGCGAATGCCACGCGCGCCATAATCGAGGGCCGCGACCTTCGTGAGGCCGATCACGCCGTGTTTGGACGCGACGTACGCGGCCTGCCCGGGGAAGCCGATCAGGCCGGCACCCGACGCGGTGTTGACGATCGCGCCGCCACCTCGCTCCAGCATCACTGGGATCTCGTGCTTCATGCACTGGTAGACGCCGGTGAGCATGATGCCAATGGCGCGATCCCAATCCTCGTCGTGGAACTCTGCCAGCGGGTAGCCGCCACCCGCGATCCCAGCGTTGTTGTGTGCACAGTCGAGTGCTCCGTACTTGTCAACTGCGGCACGGACCATGTCGGCTACGTCGTCGCGACTGCTCACGTCGGCTCTTACGAAGCTCGCCTCGCCGCCCGCGTCGCTGATCAGCCGGACCGTCTCCGCCCCACCATCGGCATCGATATCGGCCACGACGACCTGCGCGCCCTCGCGTGCGAAGAGCCGCGCCGAGGAACGGCCGATCCCAGCAGCCGCGCCCGTGACGAGCGCGACCTTGCCGTTCAACGTCCCCATCAGAGGAGACGGTAGCGTGCCCCCGATGGGACGTCTCGGAGGTCGCGTCGCACTCGTGACCGGTGCCGCTGGAGGGATCGGACAGGCCACCGCGCGTGCATTCGCGAGTGACGGCGCGACCGTTACCGGTGCCGACCTTCGCGACGCGGCCCTCACGCTCGACGTGACCGACCAGGACTCCTGCCGAGCGGCCGTCGCGGCCACCGTGGAGGCTCACGGACATCTCGATGTGCTGGTCAACGTCGCCGGTATCGGGAGCTTCAAGAGGACGACCGACGTGACCCTCGAGGAATGGAACCGCACCCTCGCGGTCAACCTCACGGGCACCTTTTCGATGTGCCAAGCCGCACTCCCAGAGCTGATCGACCGCAAAGGCGCGATCGTCAACCTGGCCTCGGTGGCGGGCCTCCGCGCCACGCCGTACAACGCGCCCTATTGCGTGTCGAAGGCGGGTGTCGTCATGCTCACGAAGGCGCTTGCCGTCGAATACGGAGCGCAGGGTGTGCGCGTCAATTGCATCTGCCCGACATCGGTGGACACACCGTTCCTCGAGGGATTCGAGATCCCCGACGACGCCGACCTTCAGCTGTTCGCGAGGACGGGGTCGATCATCGGACGTAAGATCACACCGGGCGAGGTGGCTGCCGCAGCCGTCTACCTCGCGTCGGACGACGCGGCCATGATCACCGGGACCGCACTGGTGATCGACGGCGGCGCCCTCGCTTGAGCGGTGAGTCTGCAGACTTCACCGCCGAACGGGCGCCGCGACCGACGGGCCCCAACTGTCGGCGAGGCTCACCACTGCCTCGCCTGCACCAAGCATGGAAGGATCGAACCTGTGAGCGACTACGTCATCCCCGAGCCTGAGCCCAAGGAGATCGACGAGACGAAGTCGATCGAGCTCCGCCACCTCGCCGACAACGCGGTGCTGAAAGGCATGCCGGCAGGCGAGGAGCAGTGCGAGAACTGCCGGTACTACCTCGAGAACACCGCCGAGATTTCCTACTGCTGGCACCCAAAACTCCGCATCCTCGTCGGGGCCCAGTGGTGGTGCCAATGGTGGGAAGGAATCCCCGAAGGTGGCGCTTCGTAGTCCGTGGCCGGTCTCTTGATCAAAGCATGGTGTGATCTGGCCATGAGGTGCTGTTCACCGGGGCGACGCCGATGAACGACTACCTGGCGGAGCGACCGCCGTCGTTTCTCGTGACCACCCCCGGCCGAGCCAGGCCATTGGCGAGTCACTGATCTCGGGGGTCAGACCCGTCGAGACCTAACACGGTCGATGGAGGACCCGAGATTCACAGCACGATCGCTCGCCACCGATTCGTAGTCAGCCCGGACTGACCACCGAGCGCGATTCCGCTGTCGCGCACGTGCGCGGTGACTCGTGGCCTAGGCAACCGTGCGTCGCCCGGGTGGGCGAGTAGTACCACCTCGCTACGCTGCGGCCGTGCGGCAGACCCGAATGACATGGATCCCGGCCAGCGCGATGGCTGTCGTGGTCTTTGGGCTGTCCGCGTTCGGATCGACCGCCGGCGCCGCGATGGTGCCGAGCCCACAGGCTGCTGGCGCCGCACTGAGCGCGGCGTTGAAACGGTTTGTCACGTCACCAGGAGGCTCGCCGGGCATTGCGGTCGTCGTCGAGCGGGGCGCCGACACGAAGCTGTACACCGCCGGCACGGGCGTCGTCGGCGAAGCTCGCCCACCGGCGATTGACGATCAGATGCGGTTGGCGAGTGTGTCGAAGGCGTTCAACGGCGCGGTCGCCCTCTCGCTCGTCAAGGACAAGGTGCTGTCACTGCGTGACACGGCGGGGAAGTGGCTGCCCAGCCTCCCGAAGGCATGGCAACGCGTCACCCTCTCACAGCTGCTCAACCACACGAGCGGAATCCCCGACTTCAGCGCGACCAAGTCCTTTCAACAGGCCCTCCCTGGCTCGCTGCTGACCGCCCCGCAGCCGACCGACCTGCTCTCCTACGTTGCCGACCAGCCGCTCGAGTTCAAGGCGGGATCCCGCTACCGGTATTCGAACTCCGACAACATCATCGTCGGACTCATGTCGCAGGCAGCCACCAGCCGCTCCTACGAGTCCCTGCTACAGGACCGGGTCGACCGCCCGTTTGGGCTAGGCCAGACCAGCCTGCCCCGAGACGCCGCCCTCTCGGCGCCCTCGATTCACGGGTATCAGCTCGAACCGGGTCAACCCCCCGAGGACGTCAGCCAAGTCTTCGCCGCGGGGTGGAGTTGGGCCTCGGGCGGGATCAATTCGACACCGGCCGACGCGAACCGGTTCATCCGCGCGTATGCCCGCGGGGCGGAGACCAACCCGGTCACCCGGGCCGAGCAGTTCCGTTTCGTCGGCGGCTCGAACTCCGAGCCTCCCGGACCTGGCGCCAACGCGGCGGGACTCGCCATCTTCCGGTACGCGACCGGGTGCGGCACGGTCTACGGCCACACCGGTAACACCGCCGGGTACACCCAGTTCATCGCGGCAACGCGGGACGGGTCCCGGTCAGTCACCGTCTCCGTTAACGCACAGATCACTCCGAAGACGGCAGCCGCCCCGTTTGAAGCGTTGCGCAAGATCTACGGACTCGCGGTCTGCTCGGCGCTCGCCGGGTCCTAACCGGCGGGTCCGACTGACCTCAGGCTCCCGAGGGTCCCGCGCCGGGGGCCAGGCCGACGGATCGGTCGTCGGAAGAGTCCGGGACGACTCGCGGTTTGGTGCATCGCGACTCAGCGACCGCTGGCTTGTCCCGCAGTGGCATGATCGTCAGATGCCTGATCTTCCCTGGCAGGACGACGCGTGCTCGTTGGTCGAGGCGTTCCGCGCGGGGGAGCGGTCACCCGTAGACGAGCTCGAAGCGAGCCTGGCAGCCATCGACGCCAGCGGGCTGAACGCATTCAGTTTCCTCGATCTCGAGCGGGCGCGGACCACGGCCGCACGGGCGGACGTGTCGAAGCCCTTCGGTGGCGTGCCCACTGGCATCAAGGAGCTCGAGCGCGTCCAGGGTTGGCCGCAAACCGAGGCGTCACTGGTGTTCCGGGATCGCATCGCGTCCTACACCGCGGTCCACGTCGAACGCCTCCTCGACCTCGGCGGAGCGGTCCCGGTGGGCCAGACCACGGCGAGCGAGTTCGGTGGGCTCAACGTCAGCGTCACCAGACTCAACGGGGTGACCCACAACCCGTGGCAGTACGGCCGCACCGTGGGCGGATCCTCGGGGGGCTCGGCGGCTGCCGTGGCGGGCGGACTCGTGACGCTGGCGACGGGCGGCGACGGAGGGGGGTCGATCCGCATGCCCGCCAGCTTCACGGGGCTCGTCGGCATGAAAGGAACCTTCGGTCGCATCTCTCGTAGCCCTCGCGCGTACATGCGGCCCAACACGGTGGTGTTAGGCAACGTCGCCCGCTCGGTCCGCGACGCCGCCCGCTACTTCGACGTCTGCGGCGGATATGACTCGGCGGACCCGTCGACACTCCCGAAGCACCCCGGCTTCGAAGCCGGGCTCGGCACCCATGAGCTCACGGGCAGGCGAGTCGCGATCGTGCCCGGGCTCGGCGGCGTGCCGCTCGATCCCGGCGTCGAGGAGCACCTCCGAGCTGAAGCCGCCGCGCTCATCACCGCCACTGGCATGGTGGAAGTCGATCTCCGCATTGAGCCGCCGAACCTGGCGCCCCAGTGGATGATGGGAAACATGGCGACCCTCCTGGCCGATCTGGGCGACCGCTGGCCGGGCTGCGCATCTGACATGACACCGGACGTGGCGATTGGCCTGTACATGGCGCAGTCTCTGTACAACCTGCAAACCGCCGCGGTCGCGGAGTCGCTGAGGATCCAGCTCAACGAAACGATGGCTGCTGCGTTCGACCAGGTGGACTTCGTGATCGCGGCCACGAACCCGGGCCCGGCTTTCGCCGCCGACGCCCAGCAGAGCAGCCGCGAGGAGAGCTTCATCGACTGGGCAAAATCGAGGACTGCGTCGCTGTACGCGTTCCGTGGCCTCCTCTTCGGGACGCGCCTCGCGAGCGTCGTCGCCCCCAAACTCCCGACCTTCCTGATCGACCGGGCCGCTCGCCGGTTTCCCGAGCTCGTCAACATGGGTGGGCTGACAATCATCGCGAACATCTACGGAAACCCGGCCGTCTCGATCCCAGCCGGGACCATCGACGGTCTCCCGATTGGGATGCAGGTTCTAGCCCGTCACCACGCCGACGATCTCCTCTTCGATGTCGCCCTCGCAGTCGAACGCACTCGACCGTGGCCGATGGTCGCCCCTCGCGTCGCCCCCGCAGCAGCCTGACCAATCGGTCGAGCCCGGCGCGTCACCTCAGCGTCCCGCTCAGCGCCCGTTGATGCCTCGCCGCCCCGGAGACATGTCCGTTTTGTGAACTTGCTCCGCGGCCCTCCCGATGACCCCGCGGCAGCTCTTGCCAGTGCAGCCGGGCAGAGCCGGCGGATCCAAAGCCGCCACGCACGGGTCACGGGCGAGTCACAGCAGCGTCACGAGGTCGTGCGACAGTGCCGTGTGGTTCGAGCTGCCCTTCGTCTCAATTCGACGTCGAGGGGGCCCCCGCTGAGTTGCGACGGCCTTCAACTCTCCGTGTTGGGGACGTTTCAGTTCTGGGTAGCAAACGAGGCATTGCCGAAGCTCTCCGGAGGCTCGCAGCGCCTGTTGGCATTCCTCGCCCTCCGCGACCGAGCTGTGACCCGCGTCGCGGCAGCCGGCGCCTTATGGCCTGACGCCACACAGAGTCACGCCTTCTCCAGCCTCCGTTCCGCGATCTCGCGCCTCGATGAGGTAACCCAAGACGCGGTCGTCGCCACCCGGCTTGATCTTTCGTTCGCCGAGGACATCGCGGTCGATTTCCGAGCGGCTCAAGGCATCGCCCATCGACTGGTTGATCTCAATGCTGCGCCCCGCGCCTTCGACCTGAGTGCCGCCGCGGTCACCGCATTGTCGACTGATCTCCTGCCGGACTGGTACGACGATTGGGTCCTGATCGAAAACGCGGATTGGCATCAGCTTCGACTCCACGCGCTCGAAGCGCTCGCCGCCCGGCTGACCGACGATGGACGACTTGGGGAGGCGATCCACGCCGCCCTCGCTGCCGTCAACACCGAGCCCCTGCGCGAGACCGCGCAGGCAACCCTCATCCGCGTTCATCTTGCCGAAGGCAACCAGTCTGAAGCCATGCGGGTGTATGAGAACTACCGGGGCCAACTCCGGACCCAGCTCGGTATCGAACCCACCCAGGGGCTCCAGGATCTCGTCCGTGCCCCCAGGCTTTGGTAACGCCCCCGTCATGGTCCTCTCCGTAGAGTGCAGATGTGCCCCAGGACAACCGCAGTGGCCTGCTGATCATCCGGGCATGGATGGAACACGGATCGTCGGCTCCGCTCCGTGCCGAGCTCAGCACGACCACTGACGTCTCTAGCGGGATCGAGCGGACGTCAGTGCACACCGATGTCGTCCAAGTGGGCGCAGAGGTTCAAACCTGGCTGCGGGGAGTCCTCGCTGGCAAGGAGCGGCTGGCGTCTTGATCAAGCGGGGGCGAGGCAGTCGTCTCGCCGGTGGGCCTACAGGAGCTTCATACGAGCCCCCGAACCCGACTTCGGAGTGCGCAATGTCTGGTACAGGACAATGGTTTCCCGACCCGACAGGGCGGAGCGACCATCGATATTGGGACGGCAGGTCCTGGACGGACCAGGTCACTCGGCGCGGCATCCAAGCGACAGACTCGATCTCTCGTGGCTACGCGCGGCCTGAGCGGTTCCGGTTTCATGGGAGGAGCGCGTTTCACGCGAAGCCGTCCGAACGAGCTTCGGGAACGGTGTGGCGAGACATCATTGGCCGCCTCCAGGGCCAGTGATCCAGCCTCCATTCAAGGATGCTCGGTCGCGGCTCAGCGAGTGAGCTCGTAGCGGCGAGGTGCTCGAGCGTTGCGTTGTGCTCACGGGCTCCTCACGGGCTCGTCACGCCAGCGTCACAAAGTTGTGCGACGCTCCTCTTGTCAGCTGCGGACTGCATCTGCCCTCCGGCATGAGCTCCGTGCTCGCGGTTCCGCTTGAGCAGCCGCTGACCATCAGACGATCCGGCCTCCGTCCCCCCGGGGGCCGGGGTCGTCTGATCACGCGTAGCCGCGGTCCGCCATCTGGCCCACCCGCAAGTCGCGGCTGGCGGCGGGGTCATGACTCGCGGTCTCATGGATCGCGAGTCGCGGGCGGCGTCGCCGTGAGGGGTCGCGGTCGTGCTCACCCGCGAATTGGGCGTGACCGCGCCGGAACACTGACGGCCGGGAAAGGTAGCCGGCCATGAGCGTGGAAGATCTTCCGCTGGTGCTATGAATCGCGCTACCGACGGGGCCGGTGGTGGCATGCTTGAAAATCTGGGTCTTTCCGGGCTTGACGAGGTCCAAGAAGTCGGGCGCGGCGCCTTCGGCGTCATTTATCGCGCCCGGCAAGCTGAGTTGGATCGACTCGTCGCGATCAAGCTCCTATCCGGCGACTTCGATCCGGAGGCGCTTCGACGCTTCGACCGAGAACGAAAGGCGCTCGGAGCCCTTTCTGCACATCCGCACATCGTGACGATCTACGCATCTGGATTAACCGATCATGGTCGGCCGTACCTGATGATGGAGTTCGCACCTGGAGGGTCGCTGGCGGAACGCCTCCAGCGCGACGGTCCAGTTCCGTGGCCAGAAGCCGCGGACCTCGGTGCGAAGCTCGGTGACGCACTCGCGGCCACGCACAGACAAGGCATCCTGCACCGAGACATCAAGCCTGAGAACGTCCTATTTTCCGCGTTCGCCGAGCCGATGTTGGCAGATTTTGGGATCGCGCGGATCGCCGGAAGCAACCTGACGCGCACTGGCGTCGTGACCGCCACACTTGCTCACGCCGCACCCGAAGTCCTGGAGGGTAAGCACGCAAGCGAGGCGTCCGACGTCTACTCGTTGGCGTCGACGATCTTCGCGGTCGTTGCCGGCAAGGCCCCCTTCGTTCGCGACACAGACGAGTCGTTGGTTCCAGTTATTGCTCGGATAGCGACGGAGCCGCCTGAGAACCTCCGCGTCCGAGGTGTCCCAGATGGGCTCTGCAACCTGCTCGAGCGCGGACTCGCCAAAGACCCAGCCAGTCGAGGAAGCGCGTTGGAGTTCTCACAGGCCGCCCGCCGCTTAACGACCGGATCTCCCCGCGTCCAACCGACGGTGATCCTCGGGCCAGGAATACCGGCCCAACCCGGCTCCTCGACCATCGACAACCCCGCGGGCGCGAGATCCGCGGGGACGATGAATTGGCACCGCAAACCCATCGTGCTCGGCGCGTTCGGAGCAGTCGCCATCGGTACGGTCACGCTCGCTGTGGTCCTGCTCTCCGGCAGCTCGAACACGCACAAGCCCACCCCTCCGACGACGATCGTCTCGACCTCCAGTCAGGCCGCGCAGGATCTTCCAAGCGGGACCTACGTCAGTGGTCCAGAGGGCACGGCGCACTACTTCATCAGCCTCACGACGAGCTCGACCGGCGATCTCAAGGGCACGGTGTCCTTCCTTGCTCAAGACGGCCAGACCCCGACGGCCTTCACCTTCTCAGGCACCACCCAGGCGACCGTGGCCACCCTCACGCCGAGTTCGGGACCACCAACGATTGCGGCGCTGTTCGGCAGCCAGCAGATCACACTGGGTGAATGCACGACCTACCTTCAGTTCGCGACCTCGAACGCCGACTGCGACTTCACTTTCTCACCCAGCGGCCCGTAGCAACAGCCCACCCATTGCGCCCTGGCTCGCGGTCTGAGGCATCGTGAGTCAGGCCGCGACGACGTCCGCTCGGGTGTGAGGCATCGCGGTGAACGCCCAGGTGGATGGCTGTGGTACGAGCAGACGGCGCTGTTTCTCTTTGCCGAGCTCAGGGCGTTGTATGAATCCGACTGCCTTCGGCCGAACGGCGACGCGGCTCGCCGGCGGTCGGCCAGCGGTCGCCGCCACCCGTCTCAAGCGCGGACCGTAGAGTGCAGAGCGCCGTCACCGAAGGAGCACAGGTCTTGCCCACTGACCGCCGCCCACTTGAGCCGCGGCAATCCGGGAGGTGGGACGGGGAGGACTATCAGGCGCGCTTCGACGCCCTCGCCGCAGACGGTGTCGACGTCCATGGCGAGGCGCACTTTGTGACGACGCTGGGCCCTCGTTCGGTGCTCGACGCCGGGTGCGGCACTGGGCGAGTGGCCATCGAGCTGGCCAGACGAGGCATCGAGGTCGTCGGCGTCGATGCCGAGTCGTCCATGATCGCCACTGCCCGCCAACGGACACCGGAGCTCACATGGTTCGTGGCGGATCTCGCGAACCTCGAACTCGGGCGCACCTTCGACGTGGTCATCATGGCCGGCAACGTGCCGCTCTTCACTCGCGCCGGAACGCAGGCGGCGTTGGTGGCGGGATGCGCTCGCCATGTGAGCCCGGGCGGCGCGCTGGTTTGTGGCTTCCAGCTCGGTCGTGGCTACGACCTGGCCACCTACGACCAGCAGTGTGCCCACGCAAGACTCGAACTCATGCAGCGCTGGGCAACCTGGGATCGCGAGCCATTCCAGCAGGGCGGCGGCTACGCCGTCTCGGTTCATTCCCCGCGGGTAGATCAATCCGCGGACGAGGCCCAGCTAGGCGTCGCTCTCGGCCGGGCAGAGGTCTAGTGGTCGCATTACACGCTCCGCGTTCCCCATTTGCACCGAGAGTCGCTCGAAGTCGCGGCGGATCCCGTCTGGGATCGGCGTCTCATGCTCACATAGCCACTCGGCGAGCACCTCGAGAACGACGCCGAACTCAGACGCATCGATCAACTCGTCAGCAGAGCGGGCTTGGTCCAACGTCAACCGCTCAGCCAACAAGATGACGAGACCACGGAGGCGGCCGGTCAGATCCGAGTGTGTAGCGAAGTCCAAGACCACGCAGTCTTGCGCGCCAGAGCCAGGATGGCCACGCTCCCTCGCGGCGCTGGTTGTCCAACTCGTTGATCCAGGGCGGCCGTCCCTCGTCGGTCCTACCGCCCGCGGCTGCTGAGTCTGTAGATGCGCGCTTGGCGGGTCCACGAGTTCGGCGAACCGGCAGACGTGTTCGTGCTCGAGGACGTCGACGAGCCCTCCCCCGCGAGCCTCGTCCGCATGGGGATGAGCCTGGGCGGGTGGGTGCCGCTCGAGGAGGCGCCGTACCCAGCGACCCCGAGCTGGGCGATCCTGGACATGCAAGCTGCCGCCCTCGCGCTCCCAGACGTGACGATGGCCCGCGGAACGTATCCAGTTCCAGTGCCGCGTCCCTACATCTCGGGGCAGGAGGGCGTTGGCATCGTGCGCGAGGCATCCCCGGCGCTCGCACACTTGATCGGGACGCGAGTCGTGGGTGTGTGCATTCAGCCCTGGGGAAGCCTCGCTGATGTCGGTGTCGCGATTGCTCCCAGCGTCATGCCTGCCCCCAGCGCGCTCAACGACGTGGACGCGGCGGCCTTCCTCATACCGGCGCACACCGCGTACCACGCAGTGGTTCGGCGCGGACAAGTGGTGGCCGGCGACACCGTTCTCGTCACAGGTGCCGCGGGAGGCCTCGGCTCAGCCTGCGTGCAGCTGGCCGCCGCTCGGGAAGCGCGTGTGGTCGCCGTGGTAGGCAGTGCTCAGAAGGCCGAGCACTGCCGGGCGCTCGGCGCAACGCTCACCATCGATCGCTCGGTGGAGCCTGTCGTCGATACGGTCCGGGCAGCATTGGGCAAGCGCGCACTCGACGTCATCGTCGACCCAGTCCAGGGCGTTGAGAGTGGGCAGCTGCGAGCGCTGCTGGCACCTGACGGTCGCCACGTTCTCTGTGGACACGCGGGCGGCCTTGAGCCGATCGACCCACACTTCTACGTGGCGAACGTCACGCTGATCGGCGCGACGCTCGGTGGCTATCCCCCAGACGTGATGGCTGCGATGTTTGTCGAGGCGTCCGGCGAGCTACTCACGATGCTTGATTCCGGTACCTACCGACCGACCGCGACGCGAGTCATCGGATTCGACGAGGTGCCCGCGGTTCTTACCGCGATGGCTGCGCGTGAAACGATTGGGCGGCCGGTGGTCCGCCTTGGCTGAGCGCATTCCAAGCGGCGGAGCCGGTCGATCGGATGCCGTGGGCGCCTCGTTCGCGAGTTGGGATCTCGCGAGTCGGCAGGTGCGATACCAGTCGCCTTTACGAGGCGACTCGCTGTCTAGGGACCTACAAGCCCGCTGACCGCGAGCCCCGCGTTCTCCCGCGACCTGCCGTTGCCCCCTGCCACACGGTCCCTCTGTAACGACGCCGCATCTCCGAGAGGTCTGGTGATGGCCCTGATCTCGAAGTTGTCGCGAAGCACAGCCTGGACTAGGACCCCTGTTCGCCACGTTCCCGGTCGGATGCCGAAGGACGCTGCTCCGCCCCCTCGAGCCACTCTTCGAGGCTCGCCTCCTCCCAGTCGGGTGGTCCGTAGACCGTCCGGGGGAGAGGGGTCATCACCTGCGAGTCGCCACCCGTCACGTACTCCGCCCAGACCCGATCCCACGCGACGATGCGTCCGTCCACCTCACCTTCGTCACAGAGCCCGCGCGTCGTATCGCGGTTCTGGCGGTAACGCATCTGCGCCGGGATGTCCGTGGCCCAGACCATCACCACCTCGTGCTGATTGCTCGTGACCTCGTACAGTCCGGTGGCCACCTGGCGGTACTCGGCGAGCAGTGGCACGCGCTCCTCGACCACGGCAGCCAGGAAGTCGAGTTGTGTACCCGGGCGCACGGTGACGATCTCGTTGACGAACAGCGTTCCGCGGATACCGCGTTCGGCGATCTCCTCGGTGGTCGGGCTTCCCGGAACGCCGGCGCAGAGCCGGTCATACCCGCCCGTCCGCCACTGCGCGGCCTGATCCCACCAGTCACCGTAGAACGCCCTGCGCCGCTTGAGGTTCAGCCGGTCGACATTGGACGCCCAACCAGCCCACCCCTTGGTCCCGACGTCCCAGATGTTGACGACCTGGGGCCATCGCCCACCGCCATAGGCGCAGACGTAGAACGAGCCCTGGAGGCTGTTCATCTCGGGCATCCGCTGTACGGGGTCCCGCCAGAGGTGCTCCATGTAGTCGTACTGGCCCTGGCCGATGATGTCGACGACCTCATACAGGTAGAGGTTGCGTGGAGCCACGATGTCCTCCGGAGATGCCTCGTCAACCGATCACGGCGATCGAAGCCAGACGCTACGTCGCAATCCCAAACGTGAGAGCCACGTTCTATCCGGCGAGCCCCGTGTCGCAATATCGAGCCTCCGAACGGAACCGTCTCGACCACGCGATCGCACCCCGGCCTCTCTGCGAAGCTCCCGATTCCGTGTCGAGAGCGCGCCCGCATCGCCGGTCGGAGAACCCACGTCGTAGGAGCAGTTTTACGGCCTAATCTGACCTAGTGCGGTTGCATCAGCCCTTCGCCGAGGTTGCAGCAGCCGATCATGAGACATTCGGGCCAGGTCAAACGGTCCGCGATCCAAGACCGGGTGACTTCATCCTGACTCATGGCGAGGCGTGGACCAGCAGGCTGATCCGCTTTGGGCAGCGGCTTCGCTACCACGGCGCCGACGCGAAGTACGCGCGGTGGAACCACGCGGCGATGTTCATCAATGAGGCAGGCGACCTGGTCGAAGCCCTCGGCGGCGGCGTCCAGGAACGAAACGTCTCGGTCTACGAGGGAACCGAATACACGGTGGTCAGGATCCAAAAGGTCGTCGGTGGTGACGGCGATCGCGAGGAAGTAGTGGACTTCGCCGAGTGGTCGCGCGGCCAGCCCTACGGCTTCCTGGCAATACTCAGCATCAGTATCGGGCTCATCTTTGGTGGCAGCCTCACGTTCGCGTTCGACGGTCAGTCCATCTGCTCAGGGCTCGTCGCACGGGCGCTTGAACGAACCAAAGCGATCTTCAATCGCGAGCCCTCACAGATCATGCCGGCAGATCTGGCGAAGTATTTCCGGGTCGAACCTCCTGCAGCGAGCGTGCCTAAAGGAGTGGTCCCACCGCGGCACGCTCTCGTCGTATCGCCGTAGCTCCCTCACGAGGATGTGGTCGCGATTGGATCGTTGGCGGTGTGGGTGTCGGGGCTGCTCGAATCCACGTGGCGATCCGGCTGGCTCGTCCGCCGACTTTGGGCGCTAGGTCTGCGAGTCAGACTCGCGGTCCAACGATTGCGGATGAGATGGCCCGTGCTCTGCTGGATCGCGAGCCGTTCGGCCCGAACCTCCGAAACGCTGCCGGCAACTTTGCTGACGGTAGGCGCACTGACATGAGGAGCCGCGGGTCATGGCGCGCCGGTCCAGCGGAGAGAGGTGGCCGACGATGTGCGATTGACAGTTAGTCTTCGGGCGGAATTCAACCAAGTGGGGTCCTCAGTGTCTGTGCGTCACGTCCCTATCTGTTTGGCCGCGATCGTTTGTGCCCTCAGTGTCCTCGGCTTCGTGCCGTCCGTGGCCGCGAACGCGTCGTCGTCGGGCCCGTCGGGCAAGCAAGTCTCGGCCGGCTCGTACACCCACTCGCTGTGCGCCTCGCTGTCCTCGTGGGAAGCAACCATCAAGAGTTCCTCGGCCGGCCTTCAGGGTCAACTGACCGGGAGCGGAACTGTCCCGGCGACTCGCACCATCTTGGTGCAGTTCCTGAACCAGGCCGCCGACACGACGACCATGCTCATCACGAGTGTCGACCACGCCGGGACTCCGAAGGTCAAACAAGGCAAGGCATTAGCGAAGTTCCTCCACAACAGCTTGCAGCAGGTCGAGCGGCTCTTCTCGAACTCCGCCCGTCAGGCCCAAGCTCTACCGGACGATCCGCAGGGCTTCAGCTCGGGCGCGAAGCAGCTGGGAAACAGCATTGATAATGCTGGAACCCAAATCCAGAATCTCTTCGCGACTGCCGACCTGCGCTTCACCGGCGCGGCCGCCCTCGACAAAGCCTTCCATGCCGACCCGGCCTGCAGTTCGATCGGCCCGTAGGGCTATCGCCCGCTGGGGCGACCGCCGGCCATCGTCTCCAGCCCACGACGATCGCCCGTCGTCTGATCTTGGAGACCCGCGGACCGCGTTGGGTCGAAATGCCAATCCGTTCCCTTCGCCAACCAGCCGCAACCGCTCCGACGCGCCGGGCCGGGGCCAGTAGCCAACTCGGCGCCAGCACCGGCCACGCGGTGGAGCGACTCGCGGTTCGGTGAACCGCGAGGCAGACAGTCATCAGGACTCGCGGTCTCGGAAGCCGTGAGCCGCGACACGCGGTCCTCAGCGATGTGAGCGACGAACCCGGGCGCGCAGCTCACGACACCGTCACACCGACGCCCGCGCGCCCCGGTCCGGACTATCGGGGACAGGTACCACCCGCGACTCGTCCGGGCCCGGTCGGATCGGTCGGACTGGGGGTCCACGTCCCGCTCCGCACCCAGCGGGCGCGCTGGCTACCGGCGCGGCAGATCGACCAATAGGCGTAGGGCGCCGACGTTCGATCGCCGGACGGATCGAGGTGGATGGTGCCGGTCACGCCCGCGTACCCGCTGGCAGCCTTCGCGAACCCAGCTCGAAGTGTCGGCCCGTCGACGCTGGTGCCGGTACTGCGAAGGGTCTGCACGCCGACGTCGAGCGCGTCGTAGGCGGCGAGTGCGAAGGCGTCGGGTGTTGCATGGGCGCGACGAGCGATCGCCCGGATCAGGGCAGCGTCGCGCTGGGTGCTGCTGGCAGGTAGCGCGACGAGAGGGCTTGGATAGCCACTCGTCTTGACCGCGAATGTGGCAGCACTCGCATTGTCGACGAGCTGGACTGCTTGGGCAGATCCGTCTCCCCCGTACCAGCGCGCGTCGGCGAGGCCCGGGATCGTTCCGGCGGCGGCGAGGACCTCGGCGGTCTCCTCAAAGCCAGCGAGGTACACCGCCACATGGCTTGCTCCCACTTGTTGGGTGGCGGCAGCGACCTGGCTACCGATTGCCTGGAGGTCCGGGCCGAAGGCGGTGGTGCCGGGCTCGTACCGGAAACCGGCGGTCACCTGGGCGCCTTCCGAGGTCGCGGCGGCCCGCACCGAGTCGGCCAGGCCCTGGTTGCCACGGTCATCCCGCCACATCGGCACGACGATGCGGATGCCCTGGTGGACCATGAGGTCGGTGGTCGCTCGGCCCTCAACGTGGTCATTCGGAACGAACCGGAAGACGTTGTCGTCTGGCATCGCGAGCGACGACGCGGTGCTGCCTTGCGAGACGACCAGCACGCCGCGAGCGTTGGCCAGCGGTTGGATTGCTGCGACTTCCGCGCTCGACTGCGGCCCGACGATGATTCGTACCCCTCGATCGGCGAGCTGCTGGAAGCCGGAGACGGCTCGTGTCGGATCCTGCCCCGTATCGATGATGTCGAGTTCGACGCGGGCGCTCTGGTGCTGGCTCTTGAGGCGTTGGTTCCAGCGAGCCGTGGCCACCTCCAGGGCTGCTCGGCTCGTGTTCCCGAGGCTCGAGCCCCCTCCGGTGATCGAGAGCAGTGCGCCGATGCGCAGCAGCTGCGTCGGGTTCTGCGCTTGTGCCGGCGCCGGCGGCGCTGCCACTGCGATGACCGCAGCGACACTGGCCGCGAGCACGCCGAGCGTCCGGATCCGAGCGACCGTGGTCCTCTGGCTGCCGGTCATGCCGTGACCCAGCCCTGCTCCTGGTCGCCGCGGCCGCGTGGACGCCGCGGCGCGGTGTCCACGCCGCTCACCCGGCGGATGCGCCGAACACGCTCGCGATTTTGGTGATCAGGTCCTGCTCTTCAGGGGTGGTGGACTTGGCCGCGGCTGCGACCGCCCTCGCGATATCCATCAGCCAGGCTCGGACCTCGGCGGCCTCGTCGGTGGACAGCTTGTCGAGGGCACGAGCGGCGGGTGCCAGGTCGGCCAGCGCGTGGTCGACGATCTCCTGGGGAGTTTGGCCCAGGTGTGCCTTGACGTCATGACGGGCCTCGCGGCTCTCGGCTTCGCGTGCGATCTCTCGGATCAAGTCATCGGCGGGGCCGCGCTCGGTCGAGTGGGTGGTGGCCCGAGCACTGGCCGCGGCCTCTTTCACGACGGAGATCGGACTGTGCTGGCCGAGCGTGACCAGGGCCAGGGTCATTCGGAGCGGCGCCTCGGTGAGACCCTTCCACTCATCGTCCGTGAACACTGATCGGTCGGTCACAACGGCCCCTCTCTCGAGCTCGTCCACAGTCTGGCGGATGCTTCCTCCACTGACCATTCAGCCACTGAGCGTTGTGCGCCGGGAGGCCGCGCGTCGGCTCCGGGCGGCCCGAAGGTGGTCAGCCGGTCAACTCGGAGTGGCTGTGATGGCGATGTGCCATGGTGGTGCGCCCGGGCACTTCCGCCTGGGTGGGGCGGCTCGAGGGCGCGGGATGCGGCCAGGCAGGCAGAGCGAGCGGAGCCGCCAACGCGTCGTCGCGCGGTGCGCACGGCTGTCCCTGGCCATGATCATCGGTCTCAGCCTCCTGGCGACGCCGACCTCTGCCACCGTCTCATCCCACGCCACACAAGGGACGGGGCGGGCAGCGAAGCCGCCCAGGCACTGGGATCCCCGCATCCTCCCGCTGGTCCGGTTCGTGGCGCACGCGCGGGGACTGAGCTTCAAGCATCCGGTCCCCGTTCACTTTCTGAGCGACGCGGCATTCAACAACGAGAGCAACTCCACTCCGGGGTCGCTGAGCAAGTCCGACCGCGCCGAGCTCGCGGCAGGGGCCGGCACGTTGCGCGCGATCGGCTTGGCCCAGGTCGACGGCCAAACCCTCTTCAACGCCCAGAACACCGTCAACTTAGCCGACACCGACGCCTTTTACGACTCCGACAAGAAGGAGATCTTCGTACGAGGCACTGGTCTTGACCTCTCAACACGCGTCACGATCGCGCACGAGCTCACCCACGTACTCCAAGATCAGTACTTCGACCTCAATCGCCTCAACGACACCGCGAACAACCTCGGCAACGAAGCATCTGACGCGATCACGTCCCTCATCGAAGGTGACGCGGTTCACATCGAGAACGACTATGTGGACTCGCTCAGCCAGAGCCAACAGAACAGCTACGACACCACGAACAATCAGGAAGTAGCGGCCGCGGAGAGCTCAATCCCCAGCAATGTCCCCGCCATCCTGCAGGCGCTCTCCGAGGCGCCCTACGACGTTGGGCCCACCTTCGTCCAGGCCCTCCTCGACAATGGCGACCGGGCGCGCCTCAACGCCGCGTTTGCGAATCCGCCCCGGACCGACGCCGAGATCATCAACCCGTCCCGATACCTTGCGGGGCTCGTGGCACCGCGACTCGCGACCCCCCGGGTCGCCGTCGGAGAGCGCCGCGTCGGGACGCCGGACTCGCTCGGGGCGGAGGTCTTGTACTTCATGCTGGCCGCCCGCCTCGATTCTGTGACCGCGCTCAAGACCGCCGACGCTTGGGCTGCTGACCGGTACGTGCGCTTCGAACAAGCCGGCGTGCAGTGTCTCCGGGACACCTTCGCCGGCCGGAACGAGGCTGATACCGATGCCCTAGCGAACGCCCTCGCCGCCTGGACGCTTCACGGTCCGAGCGGGGCCGCGACCACCCAGTCCAGCGAAACCCACGTGACGCTGCGGTCCTGCGACCCCGGTGCCGCCGCCGTCCCTCCGAACTCCCGGATCCTCGACGCGTCCACGACGCTCGCCAACCGAGCTGCGCTGGTCCTCCAGGCACTCGACGGCGGCCTGAAGCCGTCGACCGCACAGTGCACCGCCGACCGGCTCGTCGCCGATCCGTCCGTCGCGACCTTCCTCAACCTCGACCAGCCAACCCAACAGCAGATCAACGACTTCAGTACCAAAGCGCAGAACGCGGCCGGCGCCTGTGCCGGGTTGACCTCTTAGCCACCGGCGCGACCTCCAACCACGCTCGAGGGAAATCGGTGGGCCGCCGCGGACTCGGCTGCTCGCTCGGATCGCGGGCGAGCCGGTTCCTCAGGGCGTGCCCGTCTCGACGATCCCAACAATTCCACCGATCACCACCACGACTGCGGCGACCGCTGCCAAAATCACACCGACCCCGACGCTTGCGGACACCCCGCTCGAACTTGATGCGAGGGCGTGCGCCTTGCTCGAAATGTTGCCGGTGTCGTAGAAGGCAATCCCGGCTGCGACCACCCCGAGGACGGTGGTCAAAATGGCCGCGACCCGGCGCGGCTTCACCAGCGCGAACAAGAGAACGACGAGACCCGCGAGGATCAGCGTCAAGACCCCATCGCCGTCGGTTCCATTGGTCGTTGCGGTGAAGGGGCCGGCCGAAGCCTTGACCCAGGGGAGGAACGAGCCAACCGCCAGTGCGACCGCACCGGCGAGGACCAGAACCTTCACGTGGTTCGTCCACGGCCTCACGGGTGCCTGCGGAAGTGGCCCGGGGAAAGGTGGGGAGAACGAGGGTGGGGAGAACGAGGGCGGGGAGACGGAGGGTGGGGAGACGGAGGGCGGGGAGAACGAGGACAGGGAGACCGTGGCGTTGGACGACGGTGGGGGTGGGCTCAGCGGATCGGATGCGGTTTGACCGTCGCGGCTGACGTGATCGGTCCAGGTTGAGCCGTCCCAATACCGGTACTGGAACCGTCCGGTCGGGTCCGAAAGCCACCCTGGCTGCGTCATCGTCGCCCTCCCACGTCGTGGTGAATCGAGGACCGTAATCCGCCCGCTCGAGGGAGGAAAGCGGTCGGGGTGGCGGGTCGGCCCTCGACGAGTCCCGCGAGCGACCTCGATCGCGCGAGGTGAACCGGCGACGAGCTGTGACTCGAGACGAAGACGCCGTCGAGAGATGAACCCTCCCCCGCGTCGTGTCGAGGCCGTGAAGTAGCGTGCGCCGACGTCGTCAAGCCAACACGGAAGTAGGCAGGCCATGAGTTTCGGCATCATCCATCGTTTCGCAGGCGGAACCCAGGAGCAGTACGCCAACACGGTCAAGGTGGTACATCCCGACGGGGGCGCGAAGCTCCCTGAGGGCCAAAGCCTTCATGTCGCCGGGGCGACCGACGACGGTTTCCTCGTCGTCGCGATCCACGATTCACAAGCGACCTGGGAGCGGTTCCGCGACACGACGCTCGTCCCGGGAATGGCCAAGGTCGACAACGGCCTCCCCGGCCCACCCGAGGAGATCACGTTCGAGGTCTACAAGGTCCAAACCGCCTGAGTCCCAGCCGAGGGCGAATCGTCCCCGCCCGTCGGAGATGCGGGGTTCAGCGGCGACTGGCGAAGCCTTCGTCGTTCGCCGCCTCGATGCGCGGTGCCTCGACGGCGACAGGCGAGCTGGGACCGCACCCGGCGTGCTCGGAGTCACCGAAACCGGCGCCCCGGATCGGTGATCTGCACGCAACCACCCGCGGCCTCTGGGGTCGTGACGAGGCGCGCTCCGGGGCGAGAGATGCACCCCACCCGGATGTGCCCGACCGCCGTCTGGCGTGGTGACATACGGGGGGAGGGTCTGATGATCGCGTCCGTTCACGTCGCAGATATCGGCGCCCGCTCCGGACTGGCTGCACTCAGGAAGACCCCGAAGCCGGCCTCGACCAGCGGCCTGCGATCCGCCACCGTTGCACTGGCGGCTCCGCTCCGGGGCTCGGTTCGCCCCGCGCCCGAGCTTGGGCGAGTCGGACTGGTCGCGTTCTGGGATGACGACGACGCACTGGACCGATTTTTGGCCGACCATCCCCTCGCTGCAACGCTCGCGGCCGGATGGCACGTGCGGCTGACGCCGCTCCGCGCCTGGGGTACCTGGCCAGGGCTCCCGACCGACCTGACGACGTCACGCGCCATCGAGGACGACGGTCCCGCCGCAGTCCTGACGCTCGGAAGGCTCCGAATCAGCCAAGCGGTGCGCTTCGTGCGAACGAGCGCGAAGGCGGAAGCAGGCGTTCTGGAAGCCGAAGGCCTCACCTGGGCAACTGGCCTCGGCCGCCCGCCGTTTGTCGCCACGTGTTCGTTGTGGCAGACGGCCCAGGCGGCATCGACCTATGCCTACGACAACGCCAAGCCGGCGCACTCGAACGCGATCGCTGCCGATCGAGCGAAGCCGTTCCACCACGAGTCCGCCTTCATCCGGTTTCGGCCGTACGGGTCCCACGGGAGCCTCGAGGGATCCAACCCGCTCGTCGAGACGTGGATGTCGCCGGCCTGACGGCCGGACAACGGACTGCTCAACACCTCGCGGCACGGCGAGGCCGGACGCGGCTCGGTAGCCGTCCGCGACTCGCGATCTACCCGACCGCGAGTCCCGAGTTCCTGGACTGCCAGGGTGTACCCGCGGTCCAGGTCAGCACTAGGTGGGACTGATGTCGTCGAGGCGTTGAGCCGCGGTCTCGGGCACGAACGGTAAGAGCAACGCGGCGAGCAGCGACGCCAGCCCGCACAGGGCGATGGCCGGTCCCAGTCCAACCGGGCCTTCGAGAACCGCGGTGAGGAGGAGACCCGTCACGGATCCAGCCACGCCGCACACCAGGAGGACCCCGCTCGTCGAGCCGCGCACCTCGGTCGGGAACAGTTCCACGTCCAGCGCTCCCACGGCCACGCCGGCCGACGCCGCCGCCACGATGTAGATCGTCTCGGCCACCCACAGCGGCGATCCGCCGATCAGGAAGAACGCCATCAACGACACCGTCGCCACCACCAGGGCCACGACGCCGACCCACCGGCGGCCCCGTGTCTCGGCCAGGTGGCCGGCCAGCACGATGCCGAGAAAGCCTGGAACACCGGCGGTGAGGGCGCGGAAGCCGGCGACGTCAGCGTTCGAGAAATGATGGATGTGGATCAGATAGCGGTTCGTGAGCTGCGTCGACGGCGCGGAGAAGACGCTGAGGAGGAACCCGACCGCGCCGAGCACGAGGAACCGCCGCCCGTAGCGGGTCTCCCGGTCACGCAGCCGACGCCGCGCCGGTCGTTCCGACAGGCGGGCATACCGGCGGCTCTCGGGGAGATGCCGGGCCAAGCCGGGGAGCGCGAGGAGCGCGACCGCGCTGAGAAGGAACATGAGCCGCCACCCGTTGGCGCCAAGGTCAGCCAACGGGAGCAGCACGACCGAGATCCCGAACCCAACCCCCAGGGCGAGCCCAAGCATCGACAGGGCGAAGGCGCGGGCACCCTCCGGCGCCTCCTCGATGGCCACGATCGCCGCCACCACCAGCGTGGCCTCAACCAAGCCCCGCACGAGCACTTGCGACGCGGTGAAGACCGTGAAGTTGGGTGCGAAGGCAGCAGCCGCGTTGGCGACGCAGATTCCGGCCAGCCCATAGAGCAGCAGACGCCGGCGGCCGTACCGGTCGGCGAGTGAGCATGCGACCAGGGCGAGGAGCACCCCGATGCGGGTGAGGGCGAGGGCGTAGCTGAGGGCCGCGTCGGAGCGGTGGAAGTCTTGGATCACCGCGGAGCCGCTCTGGGTCAGCAGCGATCCGCCGAAGTTGGCGAGGGCACCGACCGCGGCGACCGTGGCGAGGCTGGCCGCCTGGGCGGCGCTGAACGGGGCCGGCGGCACCATGAATCGGCGTCGTCGTCGCGGCGGGGCAGCGTCCGCAGGGCCGGCGCGCACTCCAGCCAGCGCGTCGCGCAGGTCCCCGCGAGCCACCCACCACGCCACGGCGCGGACGAACCAACCAAAGTAGGGGACACGCACCGGTGGCGCGGCGTACAGCTCCAGGATCGACTCGTGCTCATCAACCGCGCGGACGTCGAACGCAAGCTCGCCGAACCGGCCCCGGCCCAACTCGGCGAGGACCAGCGTCGCGCGCTCCCGCGCTTCGTCGATCGGCACGTCCAGGCTGACCTGCACGCGCCGGCTCACGGGCGGAATGCTCCAGCCGCTCGCGGCCACACCGACCGCAGCGCTGGTGGGTCGTCCCGACCGTGGTCGGCGCGCCACCCGCTCGTCGTGCGCTGACCCGCGCCGAAGCGTTCCGCCGTCCCGACGCGTCGGTCGATCAACCGCGACGACCCCGACACTGCGGCGGAGGCCGGCCCCGCAACCGGGTCTCGCCGGCCGACGGAGCCTGGATCTTGAGCCTCGACGGGTCGACGGTCCGCGACCCGCGACCGATCCCAGGGCGAGTCGAGCACCCCACACGATCCACTCCGCGGCGCGTCAGCGCGAGGATCTCGATGCCAACCTCGGGGGTGCTCGAACATTCAGCTGCCTGATGGCGGAGCGCCGAAGGCCTCGGTCACGTGGGCAAGTTGGCGCACCCAGGACGGGCACGTCCCCGGGTTCGCTCCGTCGAGGAACCGGCTCGCCACGGTCAGCACCGTCGGTGACTTCGGCTGGGAGCCGTGCGAGACCCACCCGGGACACGCCTCAGCAACTCCGGACGGCCAGCCGGACGGGACAAGGGGGAGATCGAAGCGGGACACGAGCGCCAGCGCGCGCACCCGCCCGTCCAGTCGCTGGTCAAACAGCCTCTCGACTGCGCCCGGGGTGGCCAGCAGCTCACGCACCAGCGGCGCGTCGGCGCTGAACGTACTGAAGCCGGTCGTCTTTCCCAGATGCGTCATGAGTCGCACCGCCTGTCCGCCGACGAACCCGCGCCCGTCCTGGCCGGAGGGGGGGTAGGGAGCAAGCGCAGCGTCGAAGGGGGCAAGCATCACGAGTGCGTCGACACCCGAGGCGCGAGGGTCGCGTGTTGACAGTCCAGCCCAGGCGATCCACGCCCCCTGAGAATGGGTCAGCACGACGACCGGACGGGGCACCGTCGCCAGCTGGGCGAGAAACGTTGCGCGCAGCTGACCGAGCGGACGCTCGGTGTCAGCCTTCGTGTAGGGGGCGCCGTGACGGATCGGGCAGACCGCGTCGCGCCGTCCCGCGCCGTGCCCGGTGCCGGTATACGAGAAATAGAAGGTCTGGGCACACGAGTACCCGAGCGTGGTTGGGTCGAGGTGGTAGAGCGCGCCGTCGCCCGACGCGGTGTCGGCACCGGCCACGAGAAACAGCGACCCGGCCGCTCGGGGCGTTGTGCTCGGCGCGCCACCTCCCGGGACGATGAGGACGGCCGCCACGAGGGCAACGATCACGCCGAGCGTCACCCCGACGGCCACCCACGATGAGACGTGCCGCGTGGGCCGACGGGCAAGGCGGCCGATGGCCAGCACGGTCAGCAACGCCGAGGGGGGCACCAAAACCACCTGCACCGTTCGACCCGGCTCCCGTACCAGCAGCCCCAGCACCATGAGCGCGACGAGGTAGACGAACACGACGCCGCCCCGCAGACGTTGGTGGAACGCGATCCCAAGTCCGCGCCGCACCCGCTCGGCACCGGTCCACGGCACCGGCGCGAGCACCACCAGGGTCACCACCGTGATGATCAGCCCAGCCCACACCAGGTATCCGTACAGCATGGATCGCCCCGAGAAGTCCAGCCCCGCGGCGAGGAACGCGGGGACGAGCGCCGCGAGATAGAACCGGAGCGTGAAACCCACCCGCGCTCGGAACGAGCCGAGCATGGCGGCCAGGACCGCGGCTCGGACACCGACGGCGAGTACCAGCCCAACGACAAACAGCAGCGGGGAGGGTGCCGAGGCCACCAGCACTCGCACATCCGCGAACAGGTCCAGGGGCGGCAGGGCAACGAGATGGGCGAGTCCAGGCCATCGTGGCAGCACCCCCGCGACCGCCAGCAGCATCGAGCCGACGCTGACGAGCGCGAGCGGCCACCAGCGCACTGGCACGGTCGACGGCGCGGCCATGGTGTCGGGATCGGCGGTGGCGGTCATCGAGCTGCCGCGACTCGGCGTCGACGCAACTCGACCACGCCCGCCACCAGGGCGGATCCGAGGAGCAGGGTGAGGGATGCGGCGGGCACCCAATCGCCGTACCGAACGAACAACGTGGTGCCCCGGGTCAGCGGAATCGTGACTGTGTACCGGCCGCGGTGGCTGGTGTCGAACCACAAGAGCCGGCGTCCTTCGGCGTCGAACGCGGCCGAGACGCCCGTGAGAGCCGCTTGCAGGACGGGGCGACCCGTCTCCACCGCTCGCACCGCCGCGAGGCTTGCATGCTGCGCGGGCTCCCAGCTGTCTTGGAACGTCGAGTCCGAGGACTGGATGAGGATGAGATCGGCGCCCATTTGGGTGAGGTGCCGGGTCATATCGGGAAACGCTGACTCGAAGCAGATGAGCGGGCCGATCTTCATCCCCGCGGTCCGGTAGAGAATCAGCTGTCCACCGCGATCGCGATTCTGCGCGGGAGCTCGGGTGATGAGGTCCACCCAACCGAAGATTGGGCGGAGCGGGATGTACTCCCCGAACGGGACGAGGCGCATCTTGTCGTAGTGGGCCAGGATCCCATTCGGACCGATGAGCAGCGAGCGCTTCAAGAGCCCACTGCTCCCCGCCGTCGCGTCGACATTGGCAACCACATCGGCGCCGACGGCCTTGGACGTCTCGGACATGGTTCGCAAGTACTTGAGATCACGTTGCGGATCGAGGCCCACGCTGCTCTCGCCCCAGACGACCAGATCAACATGTCCGCGCGGGATGGCGAGGGTGGCGCGGTTGCTGGCCTGAAATCGAGCCGCGACGGGACGGATGACCCCGGGTTGGACTCCAGCGACCCGCACGGTGCGCACCGTGGTGGGATCTCGACGCAGGAGCGCGTAGGCGGGGCCGACGGCGACGATTCCGGCCGTCGCGATCAACGCGCCGAGTCGTAGCCGGGCCCGGGCCCGGGGAAGGACCGCGGTGGTCATGGCCACGTTCACCGCGGCCAGGACGAAACTGACCGCCCAGATGCCACCGACCGCGGCGAGCGAGAGTTCGGGTAGGTCGTTCCACTGCGTCGACCCGAGGAGCCCGAACGGGCCGCCGAGCCGATCCCAAGACCAGACGAACTCCGCCGCGACCCAAGCGCTCGGCATCAACACCAGTGCCAGGGCAAATCTGGAGGTCGAGAGCGGCGGCCGCAATAGGAACCATCCCAAGAGACCCCACGGGACGAGGAACGCCCCGAGGAACAGGCCGATGGGCACGACGAAGGGCCCGACGTTGGGAATGACCCAGTAGTGCACCGCGACCACGAACCCTGCGGCCCCGAGCCAGGTCCGCCACGCGGCGTCCCTCCCCGACGGTGCCGCGCGGATGAGCAACAGGAGCGGGACGAGGCCGATGAACCCCAGCCACCACTGGTTGGCCTCGGGAAACGCGAGCACCGGCAGTGCTCCGGCCAGCAGCGCCTCGCCGCGTCCGAGCCAACGCCGCCGGGGTTTCACTGGGCCCGACGCCGGGTGGTGCGCGGACCGCCGCCCCGGTCAGCGGCAAGGGTCGGCTGAAACTCGGACCAAGGGTCGCCTTGATCGTGAGCGCGCGTCTCGTCCACATCCGCCACCCAATGCAAGTCTCGATCCGGCCCCACCGATTCTGTGGTTCCGATCGAGCCGGATCTCGGCCGGTCGCGCCCCCCGGCTTTGGTGTAAGTCGTGATCCTCGCGTATTCCAGGTCGATCCTGGCGCCTGGTCGTCGAGACACCAAGCCGGATCGCCAGATTGTTTCCCGAGCCATCGGCGGGGTGCCGGTTTGTGGGAGGCGGACCGCCTTGGACAGACTGGACCATGAAGAAGGGAACGTGCGGCGAGGCGAGCATCGGCGTGAACGCAACGCCCGAGAAGCTCTACGAGCTGGTCGCCGACCCGCATGGGTGAGTGGAGCCCGGAAACGGTCCACTGTGAGTGGATCGGTGGCGCGGTCGGCCCGGCCGTCGGTGCCCACTTCAAGGGCGTCAACCGGCACGGCCGGGCCCGGTGGTCCACGAAGCCCCGGGTCGTGGTCGCCGAGCCGGGTCACGAGTTCGCGTTCGTCGTCCCACACTTCGGCCGTGACCTCACCAAGTGGACATACCGCTTCGTGGCCGCGGGTGCTGGCACGACGGTCATCGAGTCCTTCGACATGCTCGGGGACCTACCGTGGTACTTCAAACTCAGCGATCGCCTGTTCATGGGCGTCACGGACCGCAAGGCCGATTTGGAAGGGGCGATGCGCCGAACCCTTGAGCGCATCAAGTCCGCGGTTGAGGACGGTTCTCCCGCTCGTTAGCCGACGTGTCGCGGCGTCCCTGGTTCCGGTGGAGACTCTCGGCATGGACCTCGCCTATTTCCAGAACCGAATCCAGGCCACCTACGGCGACCGCGACCGGTCTCGCGGCCTGACGGCCACCGTGGCCTGGCTAGCAGAGGAGGTCGGAGAGCTGGCGAAGGCAACGCGGAAGGGCTCGAGTGCCGACCAGATCCATGAGCTGGGCGACGTGTTCGCTTGGCTCGTCTCTCTGGCGAATCAGCTCGAGATCTCGATGGAGGAGGCAGCTGCGCCATTCATCGAGGGATGTCCCAAGTGTCAGGCGTCACCCTGCGAGTGCCCCGAGGCGGGGAGAGCGCAGTCCTGATCGACCGTACTGTCGAGGAGGAACGAGCGCGCGACTCGCGATCGCTCAGATCGCGAATCGCGCTGGCTGCGTGAGCGCACGACTGGACCATGGAATCGGATGAAAGCCGACCATCCGTCCGGCGGGTGACGCTCGACGGACTGGCCCTACCTCAACTCCACTGTCGACACGGCTGGCCGGCGGTCGGGTTGGGGCGATTCGAGCTCGGCGAGGGCGCTGAGCCCGGCGGCGATCACCGGCAGCGTGACGCCGGTCGCGATCAGCGCACCTCGCTTGCCGATCAGGCGCGCGCTCGCGCCACCCATCACAGCATCCAGGATGTCGCTTGCCAAGCCGACCGCGACCCAGCGACGCATGTCGCGACTGACGCCGGACTGTGCCGCCGAGAGGGTTCCGCCGCCAATGACCACGTCGCGGATCCCCACCGTGCGCGCGAGGAGGAGCATCGAGCCCGAGGGTTGTTCGCCGCTTGATGCGTTCAGCAGCGCCCGTGGCGCTGCGAAGAGTGCCAGTCCGACCGCAACGCGAAGCCAACCGATCCGTGCTGTCATCGGTTGATGGTACTCAACGCCCGTTCAGGCCGTGGAAGAACTCGTCGAGCACTTCATCACGCGCGAACTGTCCGTCTCTCGTAGTGGAGAGAAGGAAGACGGGTTCGACCCAGTTCCTACACTGCGCACACCCCACGGCGAATCCCTCACTCCGAAGAGAGCTAGTGGTTCGAATGGGTAGTCCGAACTCTCACCCGGTAAAGCTGGGAACGACGGCCGACGGGCCAACGTTGAGTGCTGGAAGCGATCCCGACCCGCTGGCTGGCACTGCAGGAGTGATGAAGCTCTGATCCGCTCCGTCACTGGTCGCGGTCCCGTTACTCGTCACCAGACGAAAGTGATATGTGGTCGAAGGTTGCAGATTGCTAAGAGCCGCCCGGACGAGCTGTACCTGTGAGCCGGACGCAGTCTGGGTCGCTGTGCTCTGACCATACGCCGGGGCGGAGGTGCCGTAGTCGAAGTGCCAGGCCGTGTCCTCTCCCGCCGGATCGACAGCACCATTGAGTGTCGCGGAGCTGGTCGCCAGCCCGCTCGCCGGCGCGGTAACGCCTGCTTGACAGGGCGGTGACGTCGACGGTGAGCCAAAGACTGTTTGACCGTTCAGTGTCCACGTCACACCCACGAAGAGAGTGGAATCGAACACGGAGCGGAAGACGCGGTTGTACGTCCCCTGGTTGAAGGTCTCGGGCTGACCCTGAAACGGAGTGCCAGGGTCGACGAAGTTGTCGACGCCCACGGGGATGGAGATCGAGTTGGAAGAGGTATTCGAATATCCGAAGTACACCGCAAACAGGACGCCGCCCAGGCTGGTGACGCAGTCCACGAACGGGACGGGTGGGCTTGCCGCGTCCGACGAGGTGGGCGTCGCGAGCACCACCCCGAATGCGCCAACGAGGACGAGGCACGCAGCGAACAGGCACGACCATCGACCTCGCGCGCCCCGCTCGACGAGCACCGGTGCTCCAGCCGCACGCCGCAGTCGCGGCAGGGCCGGTCGAACTCGGAACCCAGACATGGTGGCTCCTCTCGCCCGACGATTACTCATTTGGCCGAACTCGATCTGCGCAACCCGGGATCTGGCCGGATCCAGTTCGACCCCAGTGCATCTTGCAACATCCGGCGGCTCCCTCGCGGAGGTCCAGCTGCGGGCGCCAGCCGACCCTCGCTTTCCACCCGCGACGCAGGGGTCATCCGCCGGATCGCAGCCCCGGCGGCCTCGCGCCGCGGCTCGCCGCCTCCCGTCGAGGCGACACGCCAACGCTCGGCTGATCCACGTGCTCGCCCACAAGATGGGGATCTCCGACGCTGAGATTCGGGAAGCGCTCGCACGTCCAGAGACGGTCTGAAACCCATGGGGTTCCGCCGCGTACGCTTCGATACCGCTTGATCGGAGAGGCACATGGCCGAATACGACCGCTCGGTCTACACCGAGTTTCTGAAACAGGTCCCGATGCTCCGATCCTGCTCGCAGGACGAGATCGACCACATCGCCGATCTCGGCGTCGTCATCGAGGCTTCGGAGGGCCAAGACATCGTTCGCCAGGGCCAAGCCGGCAATCAGTTCTTCGTCATCACGACCGGGGCGGTGGGCGTGAGCAGGAACGGTGAGCTGGTGGCATCGCTCGGTCCGGGTGACTACTTCGGCGAGTTGGCGCTGTTCGATTCCTCGCAACGCAACGCGACGGTGACCGCGACGTCACCGACGACTCTGGTGTCCGTGTCACAGGGGACGTTCCGCGAGTTGCTCGGGGAGGTCAGTTCGCTGCGGGACGCACTGCTCGAGGGCATGGCCCGGCGGCTCCATGAGCTCGAGGGCCGAGCCTGACTCGGGTCGTCGTGCGGCACGGTCGTGATCGGTCGAGCATCGCGGGTCGGGGGGGTGCCATCCCGCTTGGGCTAGGGGCGGAAGACGACCTTGATCGCGTGCGAGCTGCCTCGATCGATGGCCGTTTCAACCGCGGTGCGGTAGTCCCCAAGTGGGAACTCGTGGGTCACGACCGCGTCGTAGGGGAGAAGCCCGGCGGCGAGGACATCGAGGGCCCGGTCGACCGAGTGACGGTCGGGGCCTCCGGCCAGCCCCGGCGCGGAGCCTGCGTCGACGGTGTGGTCGATCGAGCCGACCAGCGCGGCCTCCTTGTACCAGACCGGGGTCAGGTCGACCTCCGTCACACCGGCCGCCCCGAGGAGGAGGACGGTTCCACGATGGGCCACGGCACGAAGTGACTCGGTGACCGACTGCGCCGCGCCGACGGCCTCCACGACGTAGGGGAAGCCGCCCATCAGCATCACGTGCGGTCTGCGGCCGACCACCCGCGCGCCCGTGATACGGGCCAGTTCCTCGAAATGGGCGCCGGAGGGGTCGGTCTGCACGACGTGATCGGCGCCGCCGGCGACGGCAGCCTCGGCTTGGTGGGTGTGGCGAGCCAGGACCGTGACTGGGCACCGAGGGAAGAGGCCTTTCAGCGCGGCCATCGTGGCAAGCCCGATGATTCCGGCGCCGACGACGAGCACCGGGTCGCCGTCGCGGGGCGGCGCGCGGAGGAGGCCATGGCATGCGATCGAGACCGGCTCGTACAGGCTCGCGCCGCGGTCGGGAACCGCGTCGGGGATGGGGTGCAACATCGACGCGTGGGCCAGGGCCTGGTCGCCCCAGCCGCCGCCGAGGCCCTGGGTGAATCCGAGCGAACGTCCGCCACTGACGACTCGGCTGTCGAGGTTGAGACATGACGACGTCCATCCCCGCGCGCAGTTCGCGCACACCGGGTCGATCCCACGGGCCTCGCAAGGAATGCACGGGTTGATCGCCACCCGCGTCCCAACCGGAGTCGGGCACTCCGATCCAGCCTCGATCACGTGCCCGGCGATCTCGTGCCCCAGCACGAAGGGAAACGCACCGCCCATCCCCATCAGGGTGGGCGACGGGCCCGTGTTATGGGCGAACAGATGGAGGTCGCTGCCGCAGATCCCGCCCGTCGTCACGGCGACCCGCGCCCACGCCGCGCCCGGCAGCTCGGGTTCGGGGAGCTCAACCAGCGAAGCCGGGAACGCCGGATCGGCTAGGTCGAACTGCACCGCGCGCATCCCGGCAGAATACGCGCCGACGCCACCCCACCCGGCGGCGAGACGCTGGTACACCTCAGGCGTACAGTCCCGAGCTGTGCGGGTTCCGGACGCTGCCCTCGATGAGCTACGCGAGCAGGGCTTCACACTCGTTGAGGGTTTCCTCGCACCCGACGAGCTGAAGGCCGCACAGCAGGCCCTCTGGCTGCACTTTCCGAAGCCCGAGGACTACTTCGCCGAACCGACGAAGTACCCCGAGTACTCCACCAGCCAGTTCGCCGGTGTTGAAGAGTTCCCATACCGGTCGTGGGATCTCAACCACCTCGCCTTCCATCCGGACCTCGTGGACGCCGCCGAGCGCTTCCTGGTCACGAGCGAGCTCCACCTGTACAAGGTCGAGCTCTGGGCCAAGTACGCCGACGCCGCCAACTACGAGCAGCCCCTCCACCGCGACTTCGGCAGCCACAGCCTCGTCGTCCCACGTGTCGACCACCGCTACCAGCAGCTCACCACCTTCATCTACCTCTCCGACGTCGAGGACGACAACGGACCGACCCGCATCGTGCCCTACGAGCGAGGCCAGGACGTCCCGTTCACGCCGCTGTACCTCGAGTTCGGCGCCCTCGCCGACGTCGAATTCTCCGCGACCGGACCCGCGGGCAGCCTCCTCGCGTACCGCACCGACATCCTGCACCGAGGCTCGAACCTCGTCGGCGCCGCACAGTCACGCTTTTCGCTCCTGGCGGACTACCAGGCGAGAGGCACCACGTGGGGAGGGAAGATGGCGTGGCCCAAGCAAGCGCCGGAGCGATGGGCCAAGCTCATGCCGCAGTGCACCGTTCGGGAACGAGATCTGTTCGGCTTCCCGAGGCCCGGCGACGCATATTGGAACGAACAGACGCTGGCCGACGTCGCCGCCCGCTATCCCGGGATCGACATGACGCCATATCGCTAGACCCATACATCCGGTTGCGACTGAGCAGGGCCTCCGTGCCTTCCGAACGGGCCTCCGGCTCAGTGCTCAGCGAGGTACCGCTCACGAGCTGCGGCGATCGTGCGGTCAGCCGCATCAGCACCGTCGAAGCCGCGCGTGTCGGACTGCTTGCCCGGCTCGAGCATCTTGTAGGAGTCGAAGAAATGTTCGATCTCCGCCACGAGGTGCGACCCGAGGTCGCTGACATCACGGATCTCTGACCAGCGAGGGTCACCCGCTGGCACGCACAGGACCTTGGTGTCCACGCCCGCCTCATCGGTCATCCAGATCACACCAACGGCGCGAACGGAGATATGGCAGCCCGGGAACGTCGGATCCTCGAGCACGACGAGGGCGTCTAGCGGATCCCCGTCTTCGGCGAGGGTTTGCACGAAGTAGCCGTAGCCAGCGGGGTATTGCATCGAGGTGAAGAGGCGACGATCGAGCCAGACCGCCCCGCTGTCGTGGTCCACCTCATACTTGTTCCGAGATCCGCGAGGGATCTCCACGACGACATGGTGTTCCATGCCGACCATCCTGCCGCGGTGCGAGCGACCAGCCAGGGGTCGGACTCGACGGTCCCGCACCGATCCTGGCGTCGGGAATGTCCCGAACCCCCTTGTGCGAACGGATCGCAAGGCAGAGGTTCCCCCGGGGGAGGTGATCAACGACCGTCCGACGGTCGCTCCTGGAGAGTTACCGGAGAACGTGACGAGTCGGCCTGCCACCTCGCTCCTGCGGTGTGGTGGTCGAGCGGGGGCCCAAGCGACGAGGAGGAGCTGACATGCCCGACCCCGCATCGGTCGTGCGAGGCCTGATCGAAGCGTTCTCAGCGCAGCGCGAGGAGGACATGCGAGCGGCGCTGGCCGAAGACATGACTGCCTACGTGACAAACGCCGAGGGAGGCGTCGATCGGGTACACGGTCGCGACAGCTATGTGCGGCGTCTTTTGGCCCTGAAGGCTCCCGTTCTCAGCGTGACGGTGACGCAATCGGTGACCGTGTCGGCAGATCAGGGGCTCCTGATGGTCGAGATCCGAGCCGAGCGGAAGGGGAGGAGCCTGCACAATTTCTCGGCCTTCCTCGCCACGGTCCGCGACGACCAGGTGAGCGAGCTCTGGATGGTCGAGGCGCTTCCTGCGTACAGCGACGAGTTCTGGCAGTAACTCCTGTCGGGCACATCTGAGCTCTCTGCGTACACTGGCGCTACCTGACGCGGGAGTTGGCGTGCTGCACGTGTTCGGCTTCGAACGGATCGGCGTTGCCGTCGGCGATCTCTACTTCGTCGATCCCCGGCCAGGCCCCGGACAAGAGGGCGCAGAACGAGGCGTGCGTCTCGAGGTGCGCTGGATGGACAGCCCCCTGGTCGAAGGGTCGATCTACGCGTCGCGGCCGATCCTCGTCGACCGACCGATTTGGAGAGCTGATCTGCTCGAATCGGTCGCGGGCGGCCCGGGCACCTGGGACCGGACCCATCACCACCCCAACATGCGGGGATGGGAACCAAACACCCGCCAGTTCGACGACGCCATGACCACCGATCCGCTGGCCTTTGTCGCAACGCAGCTCTGCGACTTGGGAGGTCTGATGCGCGGTGCGGGCATGGACCCGTCCGACGTGCCCGACCGTGACGTAACCGACCTGCGAGCGGCGGTTCCCGAAATCCTCGAAACCACGCGCTCGTTACTCGGGGCCGTCCGGGAGGGCCGCCTCGCGACTGGGCCGATCGGCGCCGACGCGCCGGGCAGCGCCAGAGAGGGTTGGCTCTAACCGAACCAATCACGAGGGGCTGACTCGCGGTTCTCGAAACCGCGAGTCGGAAGGTCGATGCAGCGGGACCAGTCCGAGGAGCCCGAACCGCTCGCCGCGAATGGTGCGCCCACCTCGAGCAACTCCGCGGTGCCGTGCGTATGCTACGTGCGCTCTGGGAGGTGGACCGTGAAGCAGCCGTTCCGATCGCGCCTCGGCATCGCCACCGCGATTGCCGCGGTGGCGGTCCTTGTCACCGGCGGGCTTGCCGTCGCGACCAACAATCGCAGCACCCTCTCGGCCATCCCGGGTGTGGACGGCGTGGTCCACGGTTGCGTCAAGAAGGGCGGCGGCGTCCTGCGGATTATCGATCCGTCGAAGGGCGCGCACTGCCGCACCAACGAACAGGCGCTGACCTTCAACGAGCACGGTCCGCAGGGCGTCCAGGGAGCGCAGGGCTCGGCCGGGTCGGTGGGGACCGCGGGCAGTGGGCAAGGCATCGAGGGTGAACCGGGCGCCAGCGGGGCGACGGGACAGCCCGGCCCGGCCGGCGTCGCCGGCGCAACTGGCGCAGCCGGGCCAGCCGGAGCGACTGGAACGACCGGCGCAACGGGACCCCCGGGCCCAGTCCTCGGCGGCTATGTCTCCGCGTACACCGTCAATCCGCCCGGCCCCTTCTTTGTTCCGTCGGGCGGAAGTGTCCCGTTCAGCTCCACCGGCCCGATCAACGGAATCATCGCGTCGACGTTCCAATTCCAGATCCAGACCGGTGGTACCTACCGGGTGACGTACTCGATGGCCACCTTCTCGGCCTGCCCCGCGGGCTTCTGCGCGTTCCGGGTGTCCGTCAATGGGATCTCACTCGCCGGATCGGACGCCATCGCCAGCTCGTCAACGGGGCTGGACCGCGATCTGCTGGCCACGTTCGCGGCGAACGATGTCGTGACCGTTACCAACGTGGGCCCAGCATCTGCGGCTCTCAGCGAGGACTCGATCGTCATCCAACGGATCGCCTGATCTGACTGCGCAGCAGCGGACCTCCGCCCAGCACAGAGCGGTGGATCAGACCCCCGCGCAGCGGAGGCCCCCGGACGGCAAGTTCTCCCCGGCGCGCGATGTCGGCCAGCTTGGTCGTCGCCGCAGGGGCGAGGATCGTCAAGCCAGCCCAGGACGCCCGGCGTTCAACGGTTACCACGGCTACTTCGCTGACCCCGACAACTTCCTGTGGGAGATCGCCTACAACCCCGGCCTCGAGTTCGCCTCCAATGGCGACGTCACTTTCGGCGTGTGAGGCCGTTTTCGGACCTGGAGTCATCGCACACTCCTGACATTTCCGTGACCCGTTTCCCGCCAGCCCGGATCAGCATCCGAGGTAGGAAGAGAGAACAAGGACAGGGGAGTGCGATGAACGAGACAGATCGGATGCACGAGTTCCACCAGTCGAGGACCTCCAAGCGGCACATGCGCTGGGTTCTGGTCGGTCTGTCGGCACTGCTGGCGGTCGTCCTGATTGCGAGCGGCGTGGTTCTCATCGGCGCCATCATCGGCGTCATGGCGGCGGTCCGAGCCTTCATGATCGTGCGGTACCAGCATGACGGTGCCCGGTTCGGCCCCGGCCGCTGACCCCGACTCCTACCGGATCCAACTCGGTTGCCTCGCGACTCGCGGCCTGAACGACCGCGAGTCGCGCCATCGTCAGAGCTGATGTCACACGTCACCTCTAGCCTGTCAAGGTGCCGTCAGCGGCGGAGATCGCATACCCGGAGTGGGTTCGAGCGCTCGAGGGTGAAGCACAAGACCTAGAGAACATCCGATCCCATGTCAGCCGCGTCCTGTCCGCCGGCGGGTTGGTCGCCGCATTCCTTGGACTGGCTCGCGGTCCCATAGCGAGAGAGGCCCGACTGGCTCCCGACGATCTGGCAGTCTGGCCAAATGTCCGGCCACGCTTGCCGCGCTTGCCAGGAAAACCAGGATGCCGACCGCGGTGGCGATCCCTGGGCGATCGCGCTCCTCGCAACCGGATATGTGCGCCTCAGCCCAACTCAGTACTACCGCGGAGCCACGTTCTTCGTGTCCCGGATCTGCGTCGCCGAGCTCCAGGAGCTCCCCGCCGCAACCAGATCGACCCATCTCGATGAGATGGCGCTGGTCGCCCATGCGGTCTTCGAGGCCGTTCGACCCCGCAAGATGAATTACGAAGCCCTGGGCAATTCCGTACCGCACCTGCACTGGCGGCTGACACCCCGCCCCCACGACGATCCGCGCCCCAGCGGACCGATCTGGGAAGACCCGGACTTCCTTCGAGCCCTGCAGAGCGGATCCGCCCGCCCGTCGGACGACGAGCGCGATGCACTGAGGCGAACGCTGCTCGACGAGCTTCAAAGGAGCGGTGTGACCATCGAGCGCACCTTCTGTTGAGGCACGTGTGCTGACTCGCGAATGTGCGAAACCCGCGAGTCCAGAAGCGGGTCGAGTGTCCTCGGTCCCGCCTACGAGCAGCGCGCCGGGGCCGTGCGTTCCTAACGGGGCAGGAAGAACGGCGGCCCGGGGGGATGCCCGCCCGCGACGCAGAATCGGCTCACGGCAGTTACGGCCTTCTGCTGAGAGGACGTGCTGGTGGCGGCTCGCACACGCCGGGCAAGTGGCCGCGCGCCGTTGGTCGTCGACCGCTCCAAAACCTGCGCCATGTAGGCAACCGCCGACCGCCTGCCGGAGCTTCCTGCCTTCTGTCCGTTATAGAACGCAACCTCAAAGCACGCCTGTTGAGCGCTTTGGTCGAGGTGAGGCCGGCTGGCGGCCGACGCCGCTGTCGGCGCCAACGCGGCGATGAAACAGAGAACCGTCAGCAGTGCCCGCGTCATCGTGTGATCCTGCCACCGTGCAGGTCAGTCATCACGTCAGACCCAAGAGAGCCACTCGATGCCGACGATTTCGGTTGCTAGCCGGGGTCTTGACAGGCAGCAGCGCCTCCTCGCGATCGACATGCCGGTACGATCCGTGGCGCTATGGCCGAGCGGAAGACGCGATCACCCCAGCCGGCCGCCGAGGCTGGCCTCGTCTTCAGAGAGCCCGGAAAGCGGCGAGATCTCACGTTCGCTGTCCTTCCGACCTCGAGCCTGGAAGTCATCTCGCATCAGCGAAAAGCCAGCGATTCGCACGTAAAGCGCCTCGTCAACTCGGTCGAGCGCGTCGGCTTTCTCGCGCCGTTGGTCGTTGTCGAGCGGGAAGACGGCGGAGGCTTCCTCATTATTGACGGCCAGCATCGATTTCTGGCTGCCCAGGAGCTCGGCCTCCGCCGCCTGCCGGCCGTGATTGCTCCCCGGTCGGTCGCTCGGCGAATGCTGACCCTGAATGTCGAGAAAGAGCCGAACATCCGCGAGCGCTCGGCGGTCGCCGTTTCGATCTACCGCGAGATGGTGGCGACGGAGCCGAAGATGACCGAGGACGACGCCGAGGTCGCCGACGCGGTGCAGTACGCCCATTACGTCACGCTCGGGCTGGCCTACGCGCAGTCTGGCCGTCTAGCCGGCAGCGCCTTCGAGCCGATCCTGCGAAAGTGTGACGGGTTTCTGGATCGGCTGCTCAGCGAGTGCTTGCCGACGCGAGAGGCCCGCGCTGAGAAAGTCGTCGAGGCGCACGGCCTGGTGCGGGCGGTCACGGCTCAGCTCAAGGAGTTGGGGGCCTGGCACGAGTTCGTGGGTGCTCAGATCATCTCGTTCGCGAACCCTCTCAAGCGGGCGCGCAAGCAGCATTCCTTCGACGACACGTTCGACAAGATGATCGCGAAGCTGCACGAGCTCGAACAGGATCCGAAGAAGGCGCTTCGAGCCTCCGGGTGAGCGTGTAGCGCCTCGTCGATTCCTGCCGGGACGGCCCGCGCCGTCCCAACGGCATCGTGTGTCCCGCTCGGTCTCAGATGGTTGGGTCCGCGGCACCCTCCCGCTCGTCCCGCGCCGCCCAGTCCAGCAGCGCGTCGAGCGAGTACACCGCGCGATCGATTCCGGCGTGGAGGTCGCCATACCGAGCGATTCGGCTCGGGACCGTCATGATCGTGCAATCCCGGGGCTCGACGTCGTCCACCTCGTCCCAGCCGATCGGCGTCGAGACGGTGGCCTCGGGCACCCCCCGCACTGAGTAGGCGCTCGCGATCGTGTGGTCCCGGGCGTTCTGGTTGTAGTCGACGAAGAGCTTCGCCGGGTCACGGTCCTTCCGCCACCACGTCGTAGTGACGTCCCGAGGCGCTCGGCGCTCCACCTCGCGCGCGAACGCCAGGGCCGCCCGGCGCACATCGGCAAATCCCCACCGCGGTTCGATCCGGACGTAGATATGGATGCCCGACCCGCCCGACGTCTTCGGCCAACCAACGGCGTCGAGCTCGTTCAGCACGTCGTGAGCGACGTGCGCGACCCGGCGGACGGTCGCGAAATCGCACTGCGGCATGGGGTCTAAGTCGATCCGCCACTCGTCCGGGCGCTCGGTATCGCTCCGGCGAGAGTTCCATGGATGGAACTCCACGGTGGACATCTGAACTGCCCAAATGACGTCCGCGAGGTGCGTGACGCAGAGCTCATCGGCATGGCGACCCGACGGAAAGTCGACACGAACCGTCTCGACCCAAGGCGGCGCACCGCGAGGCAGCCGCTTCTGATGGACCTTCTCCCCGCTGACTCCCTCCGGAAAGCGGTGCATCATGCAGGGGCGTTCACGCAGCGCTCGAACGATGCCGTCGCCGACACTGAGGTAGTAGCGGGCAAGGTCGAGCTTCGTCTCACCCCGAGCGGAGAAGTAGACCCGGTCCGGGTGTGAGAGCCGGACCGTGCGGTCCCCGACCTGCAGCTCAACGGCGGGCGTCTTATTGCCAGCTCCGGCCAACGCCGTCTACCTCGCGATCTTCAGCTGCCCAGGGCGACTCGAGGTCGGGCGGACCGCGGGTCTAACGCTCAGCGGTGCGCAGCCTCGCCCAGCACCACGACAAGTCTGTCTCGCGGTCGCGTGGACCCAGCCCCGAAGACGCACTTTGCAGCTCCCGAGGCCGTTGTCGCTAGGAGGCCTTGGCGCGGTATTCGTCAACTGCACCGACGGGAACATGTGCGATGCCTTCGACCATGACATAACGGATCTTGCGCCCCTCGAGAAGACGAAGCAGCTCCCTTGTCGGCACTCCGAGCCGTCGGGCGGCCTCGGTTGCTCGCAGGACCTCGCTAGTCATTCGAGCCCCTCGTCATCGAAATGGAGTCTACGGCTGAGATCCCCGATCTGATCTCCGACTCGCGATCTACTAGACCGCGAGTCAGGTCGCACAATCGGTGAGCCCCCGCGTGCTGTATCGGCGCGATGCGACGTCACCGATCGCCATGTCAGTCGTCAGCTCGGGCGGCGTTTGAGCATCTGAGCCACAATCGGGCTCGGCTCGGTCGGCTGCCACGAGCGGTACGCCTCACGAACGGGAACGGGCCACTCGACATCCAGATCGACGCGTGTTCCGGGTCCGCCGGCGCCCGCGAGCACCACGAGCGCGGCCTCGAGTACGCGCCGTTGCAGCCGGGAATCGCCCGGAAGCCCGAAAGGATGGCCAAAGGGGAACTCGACCCCGAGGACCCGCGGCGTCAGCAGCGAGTCAGCGACGTCCGGCATCATCGTCACGACAACCGTCGAGATTCCCGCTGCCTCGATCCGACGCGCCAGCACGGGCACGTTTCGGCAACAGTCAGGTCAGACGGGTGCCAGCACCACACCGTCGACGCCGTCACCTCGCAGCATCTCGATGATCTCGGGAGCGGTCGTGCCCCGCCAGGTGTGGAGTCCGACCTCCTGGTAGCCCATGACCGACACGTGGCGAAGCGCCGAGCGCCCAACGCTGCCCTCCGCGACCATCGTGTCCAGGGTTCGGATCGGAAGTGCGACCTCGTGGTCAGCGATCACGTCGGCGGGGTTGACGTGAAGATGCGTCATCCCTAACTCGCCCTGGCTCGTCCCGCGAGGAATCGGTCGCCAGGACGGATCTCCCCAAGTCGGATCCCGTCGCTCACGATCGGCGTCGAACGGCTCTTGCTGGCCTTGAACGTAAAGGCCCGCCGAAGTCAGGAGTGCGATGGTCGCGTCGGCGAGCCGCTTCTCGAATGGGGAGAAGACAACCTCGGATTCACCGTCGAGGGGCTGAGGGTCCGCATACAGCGGCTGGAAGCTCCGAGGTAGGAATCGGAAGCTGTCGACGCGCACGCGCCCATCCTACGGGAGCGTCCCGTCGGTCTCCAGCACGCTCGGCCTCACGTCATCGCGTGCGCCGCACGCGCGTCCAGTGACGCTTCCGCAGGTAACGGGTCGTCTCGGTGGCTGCTCGTGCACTCCCGTGCACTCGATCGCGTCGGGTTCGCCGCCGGTTGATGGCGCGAGTGATCGCGAG
>Ga0182024_10001043_pt1 | contig 71990 bp, 70 predicted proteins | sample P32metaG_FD_120480 | JGI IMG/M metagenome (GOLD analysis project Ga0182024, IMG submission 120480) | Permafrost microbial communities from Stordalen Mire, Sweden - P3-2 metaG (Illumina Assembly) | ecosystem: Environmental > Terrestrial > Soil > Wetlands > Permafrost | place: Sweden: Stordalen...
CGCACCGTTCTCGGTTATCGCCAGCTTGAGATCCGGGAAGCGCTCGAAGACGCCCCCCCAGATCATCAGCCACATTGGGCGGGCAGCGAAGAACCAAGCCTCGCTGGCGTAGATCGGCAGTAAACCCGAGCTCAGCGAGATATCGCGCGGACAGCCGCCCGAGTGGACCGCAACGGTCAAATCCAACTCTTGGCACACCGCCCAGACCGGATCGTAGACGGGGTCATTGTAAGAAGGCTGAGGCGCCCACTGACTCGGGATCATCACCCCGCCGCGCACACCCGAGTCAAAGGCCCGCCGGATCTCTTCCACTCCCCGCTCAATATCGTGGATGACCGGCACAGTCATGATCCCGGCCCGGCGCACTGGGTTGGCAGCACACAGATCAGCCAGCCACCGGTTGTGCGCCCGGGCGCCGGCGAAGGCCAGTTCGGCATCGTCGCCCCCCGATCCACTAAGGCCGGTCCCGAAGGGCGAGGCCGAGACTCCACCGAGACCCAGCACGTCGGCGTCGGGGAAGATCACCTCGGCCGCGACGCCCTCGTTGTCGAGCTCCTTCTCCCGTAGGTCGGGATCCCAGCAGGCCCGGAGCCCGCCATCGCCCGTTTTGGCCAGAAATTTCTGCCGAAAACGGATCTCGGCCGAACTCAGCTCCGGACGCATGTCGGCCAGCGAGGCCAGGAACGCATCGTAGTGGTCCCGGTACTCCGGGTCCATGTAGCTCCGGTACAGCTCGGCCGGCGGACCGGCATGACAATCTGCGGAAATGACCAGATACCGTCCCACAAGCTCCCCTTTCGGCGGCCGCACCGTCGCGCCCCCGCGTCTGGTGCCTTGTATGACAATGTCATACTGGCAGCCGTTCAGACAGAAGTCAATTGGAATGCTGCCGGGTGCTTGAGGGACCAAATCCCCACCCCCGTCGGCAAGTATGACCGTGTTATGTTCCCAAACTCGCTCTTGTTGATGGACGGGGAGAGGACGAGAGTTTGAACGATTTCAGCGGCAAAGTGGCGGTCGTGACCGGCGGCGCCGGCGGTATCGGTAGGGCCATGGTCGACCGTTTCGCCGCCGAGGGAATGAAGGTTGTCATCGCCGATATCGTCCCGGACGCGGTCGAGAAGGTGGCCTCGGAGTTCGTGGGGGCCGGGCGCGACGTCATCGGCGTGGTCACAGACGTGACTTCGCTCGAGTCGGTCGAGGCCCTGCGTGACGCCACCCTTGAGGCCTTTGGGACCGTCCACGTGGTTTGCAACAACGCCGGGATCGGGTCGGGCTCTGAAGGTCACTTCTGGGAGCACCACGTCAACGACTGGCGCTGGTCGCTCGACGTGAACGTCATGGGAGTGATCAACGGGATTAACGCCTTCGTTCCGACACTCGTCGCCCAAAACGAAGGCCATGTGGTCAATTCCACCTCCAGCAACGGAGGCTTCACACCGCTTGTCAACAGCGCCGTCTACGCCACGACCAAGGCCGCCGTGACCACCCTCACCGAATGCCTGTGGGGCCAATTGCGCCAGATCGATTCCAATGTGGGCGCGTCGCTGCTCTACCCCTCGACCCGGACGCCCGGGATGCTCAACACCGGCATCTGGCGACCCGGCGCCAACCGGCCGGACAAGTACGATCGGCCCGGCGCCCCGCCCAAGGAGGGCCGCGACGGGCTCAGTGCCTACCTCGAGCGCGCTAGGGCGGCCGGCATGGAGGTCAGGTTCGCCCCCCTCGAAGAGGTCGCCGAAATCTGCTTTGAGGGAATCAAACACGACACCTTCTGGATCACCGTGCCGAGCCAGACGCAGTCCGAGAAGATCCAGGCGCGGGCCACCTCTCAGATCGAACAGACAGCCCCGGAGTACCTGTTGGCCACGGGCGCAAACCTGATGACCGGAGACAAAATCTAACCGTGTCCGGCTACAGCAGGTAGACGGTCTGCCGCAGTTATTCAATGCCCGAAACCGGCTCGCGCTGATTCCACCAGAGCGGCGTCTGTCTGAGTTCCCGAAAGCAGCCATTTGGGAGTGGAGAAGATGCCTTCTTGCCGGCCATTTGTAGCGACACCGCGGCGAATTGGAATGCCATGTCTTGTCGCCGGATGGAGATCGTTCTCGAGACAGCGGGGCGTTCAGCGATATACGCCAGCGCGCGACAGGGTCGTGGGAAGGCAGAGATCACCTGGTCGGTTCGCCGATTCGCAGAAGATATACGTATGCCAGCGTCCACCTCTGGTTCCCGCACTGCAGGGCGACGCGCCATCAGAGCGGACTCAGCGGCAGTGAACAATCCGTAACCGACAACGAGCTCGTTGGTCGGTCCAGGGTGCCGTCGAGGTCCGATCGGTGTGCACCCCGGCGCCGCCGGCAGCGACCAAGACGACGTCGCACTGGCCGGTGGTGATCAGTACGGCGCGTCGACCACGCACCGCCGGCCTCGCCCACAAGTACGTCCGCACCCGGGGCGACCGCGCTACTTGCCGTGAGCTCGATCGGTCAGACCAGTTCCAGCGACCCGAGCTTCCGGATCGCCGCGCACGAGCGGCGGGCCATCGCCACGAACATGGCGTCGGACGTAGCGCTTCGGGTGCCGGTGGCGTACAGGCAGCCGATCACCGTGATCATTGGTCCCTGCAGCTGTCCCAACCGGTAGTCGTCCCAGCACGCTGCCGCGGGGTAGTCGAAGATGCCCCGATCCACCAAGCCGGCGTGGTAACCCGACAATAGCTGCTCTTCGTGGGCCTCCCGCTGGTCGGTATCTAGGCTCGTCCCGAGGAAGTAAGCCACGTCCCGCAGCGGTGGCCCGATGCCGGCTGTCTGCCAGTCGACTGCGGTCACCCTGGGGCCACCCGGATGAAAGAGCAGGTTGTCCAGGCGGTAATCCCCGTGGATCACCGATACCGGGTCGAGCCGGCTGGTCTGCCACGCCGTAATCGCTTCGGCGGCTGAGTGAAGTGTCGCCGGGTCCTGCTGGTTAAGGTCGCTGCGGTAACGCTCTACGAACTCATGCGTCGCCGACAACAGTACCTCCCCCATCATCTGGGCCGTGCTCGAGTCAGAACGAAGCAAGAAGTCCAGCTCGTACAGCGATTGGTCGTTCCAGCGCGGCGCGTGCAGCCCCACCAGGTTGGCGATCGACCGCTCAGCTTCAAGGACACTGCAGCCGTCGGCCTGGACACCTGGGATCGCCAAGTCGATATCCTCGAGCAGCAGAGTGAAGACCGTGCGATCTTCACTAAGCGCCCCGTAGAAGCAGCGCGGCGTGTCGACGTCAAGGCTCGGTTTGAGGTGGAGGTAGAAGCCGACCTCGGCGGCATAGCCGGCGGCGATCAGTGTCCGCATGGCCGGGTCCCCGGCGGCCAACTTGGCGATTATGGTCGCCGGTCCGGCTGCGCCTTCGTAGGTCAGTCCCACCCTGAAGGTGGCACCTATCTGGCCTGTGCCGACCCGCTGAGCGGTTACGGAGGCAACCGTAAGATCCCGCCCGTCCGCTCGTAGCGCTTCCGTGACCCACGAGGTGCTGAGATCTTCTGGCCGGTCGACCACCGCTTCCATCAGCGGCCGGGATTTGCCTTGAGGTGGTCGAAGCGGCCGACCGGGCGGATCGACCGGTAGGCCTGGACCACCGGGGTCAGTTGCTCGGGAGAGGCGCCATGCAGGATGACGCCGTCCACGCCCAGATCGAACTGGCGCAGCACCTGCTCGGCGCAACGTTGAGGGGATCCGGTGGCCGCCGAGGCCAGCCACTCCTGAGGTAGGAGTGTGGCTATGTGCTCCAGAATCGGAGTGTCAGCCTTGTCATCTATGGCGCCCGGAAAAGAGCTGACCATCGGGTCGGCCCGAAATCGGACCAGCCCGGCTGGGTCCCACCGGTTGGTCCTGACGAGCAGGTCTCCGTAACCCTGGAGGTACGAGCTCAGTCGCCCGACCGTCTTCTTGAGTCTTAGCTCGTAGGGAAGTTCGTCGTGCACAGTGGCGTAGCACGACCAGATCCGGACCGATGACGGATCCCGCCCGGCCTCTTCGGCAGCCTCCCGCACGGTCCTCACGCACCGCTCGACCGTCTCGTCGGTGAAGAAGGTGTGTAGCACCACCATGTCCATTATCCGACCGCTCAGAGCCAGGGAGTTGGGTCCGAAGGCGACCATGCCGATCGGGATGTCCTCGTCGAAGGCAGAGTCGAGGTGGAGTACCGGGTACCGGCCGGCCGGCCCGTCGTGGCCTAAGACGGCCTCGCCGTGGAACAGCCGCCGGATCAGCCCGACGAAGTCCTCCATCTGGGCGGTCGTGATACGAGGTATGCCGAACGCGTCAAACAGCGGCTCGATCCCCCGGCCGAGTCCGAGCGCAAACCGGCCGCCGGTCAGCCGGTGCATGGTCGTGGCGAACGACGCAGTCACTAGCGGGTGGCGTGTGTTGTGGTTGGTCGCCGCAGTGGCGATGCCGAGCCGAGAGGAGGAGGCGGCGACCGCTCCTGACAACGTAACCGCCTCCTTGACGTTGAAGCGCTCAGAGATAAACGCGCTGCCAAATCCAAGGTCCTCGCCTGCGGGTGTTTCCTCTAGCAGTTCTGCCGGAGATTTGGGCGCTCCGGCCAGCACGTAGAACCCGAGCTCGTTCAGGATCACAGGAGCATCCATCTCCAGCGGTCTGTAAGGGCCCGCCTTAACGCCTTTGACATGGACCTGGATGATAATGCGACCTGCTTCATCCCGAGTTCGATATCACGTGGTCTTTTGCGGCGGCGGCTTTGTCGCCGGTTGGGAGTCAACCACCCTTCGATCCGGCCGCTTTCCACACGCTTGTTCCGTTCGACTCAGCAAAGGACCCATCCGAGGAAGAATCGAGGACCCAGCATGATTGATTTCACGGACCAGGCGGTGATCGTGACGGGTGCTGGTCGAGGACTCGGCCGGCACTATGCACTGGAGTTCGCCCGCCGTCACGCCAGCGTCGTCGTCAACGACCTCGGCTGTTCCGTCGACGGCGTGGGAGGAGATCCGTCGGTTTCAGACCTGGTGGTCGAAGAGATCCGATCCACCGGTGGGAAGGGGGTGGCATCGCACGACTCGGTTCGCACGCAGGAGGGCGGCGCGGCGATCGTCCAGACCACCCTGGAGAACTTTGGTCGTGTCGACGCAGTAGTGAGCAACGCAGGAATCGTAGAGATGATGCCCTTCGAGGACATTCCAAGCGAAAACTGGCAGCGCATGATCAATACCCATCTCGACGGAAGCTTCTACGTGAGCCAACCCGCCTACAAGGTCATGAAGGGACAGGGCTATGGCCGTCTGGTCTTTATTGCCTCTTCGGCCGGGGCCTTCGGGATGCCATACGGGACCCACTACGCCGCAGCCAAGGCTGGCATTCTCGGACTGACGAACAACATCGCGCTCGAGTTTTCAAGCCGCTGACCTGGATGTTCTTGAGAGCGGAAGACGGGATTCGAACCCGCGACCCTCACATTGGCAAGGTGTTTGAGTTCGTTCACGGTGTCCTGGCCAGTCCTCTGAGCTGGCATTCCGTCCACAGAACGTCCACCCAATCCGCCCAAATTCAACTCTGTTGTAGAGCGGTCTACTAACGACCGAGTCAAGGTGACCCTCGAGTTCTCGCATCGCCATTAGGGCACCCTCGTTGGGCGTGCGATCTCATAGCCGCAGCGTTAGGGGACGCTAAGTCACATCTACAAGGGAATCCCGATTCGAGAACAAATCTGCGTGACTTCATCAAAGATGGATCCCGGGACGGTGAACGGCTCCGTGGCCGCCACCTCGGCCAGATGGGCTTCGATCGCCTCCGCCGTAGGAGGCGCGTCGGAGGACGCGACCCAGCCCTCTCCCAGGCCCACGAAGACCCGGGCGAAACGACCGGCACAAGCTGAGTAGTTCTGGTGCGTGAAGGTGCACGTTCGGCTGGCGAGATAGACGACCATGGGCACCACGAGCTCGGGCTCGATGAAGCGAAGGAACGGCACATCGTCGCCAAGCTCGTCTCGGTCGCCCACAGTCTCGGTCACCATTCGGGAGTAACCGAACGGGAGGACGGTGTTCGCCAAGATGCCGTGCGGAGCTCCGTCGATAGAGATGACGTTTGCCAGCCCGACGAGGCCTGCCTTGGCGGCCGCGTAGTGCGCCGAGTTTGGTTGGCCGAAGAGCCCGGCCGAGGAGGCAATGAAGACGAAACGACCTCCACCTTGGGCCTTCATGATCCGGTAGGCGGGTTGGCTCAGGTAGAACCCCCCGTTCAGGTGGACGTTGAGCATCTGACGCCAATTCTCGGCCGGTAGCTCGTCGAAGGGAACCGTGTCGAAGATCCCTGCGTTGCTCACCACCGCGTCTAGGCGTCCGAACTCCTCGACCGCCAGCTCAACGATGGCCGCCCCGCCCTCCTCGCTGGCCACCGAGTCGTACGACGCGACCGCGCTGCCTCCCAGGCCCGTAATCTCAGCCACGACCCGGTCGGCCACGCTTGGGTCAGCACCTTCACCGTGCATCGTGACGCCGGCGTCGTTAACGAGAACCGAAGCACCTCGTAGTGCCAGATCTAAGGCATACAGACGGCCGAGTCCACGGCCGGCTCCGGTCACAATGACTGCTTGCCCATTGAACTCGATCATTGTTGGAAATCCTTCCTCAATTGCGCGGCGAGATCCCCTGTGATTCGCAAACGGAGAGTTGCTCGGTACCGTCACAACAGAGGTTCTGCTCTACGGGAAGAGAAGATCCTTTGCCACCACGGTCGACGTCGTTGCCCTATGACGAATTGGTCGAGGACGTTCCCTTGATATCCGTCCCACAGACGGGCTGAGAGGACGCCGGAACGAACCCTTTCTCTTCCGCTCGGAGCACCCAGATGCACTGCTCCGCTGGATCGTGACCAAAGTTGGTCGCGTAGTCGATTGGCTTGGGCAGCAATCCGTTTGCTGTGTAGTTCTTGATACTGCGCAGGTCCTTGATCACGGCCGCCCTCGTCGGATCGGCTCCGGCCATCTGCAACCCCTTGATCATAAGATCGGCACCCGCCCAGGTCTCGTACTGGAACAGGGTCGGGAACTGTGTTTTGGAGAAGTGCTCGTACTTCTGGAGCGCTGCTGCCATCTGCTCTGTCCCCGCGTCGGGAAGGGAGAAGGGTCGGTAGATGGACAAGAACTCGTCACCCTGCAAGTAGGTCCACGAAGGAGAGTTGATGACGTCCGGCGCATAACCCGTGGCGAAGACAGCTGCCTTTAACTGCACGCCCGCCTGCTCGAGAGCTGTTGCCAAGGCAAAGTCGGACGCGTCAATCATCGTGGGGAACAGCGCGTTCACATGTTGTTGTTTGGCCACGAGGGCGGCGCTGGTGAAGTCCATACCGCCGAACGGCACCGAGGTATCGAGCACGCCTAACTTGCCGCCGGCGTGCTCGAAAGACTTGACCTCCTGGCCCGCCTCTCGCGACGAGCTCGGGGAGATGCTGTAGCCGTACGAGCCGAGGACGGTGCCGCCAAACTCCCTGAGAATCTTCCCTTCAAGTGTGTTGACGGGATATGAGGGATCGACGCTACCGAGGTCCGACGAGAACATGTTGGTGTAGGGCTGCTGGCCCCACTCCGGTCCGTCCGTGTACGACCCGGTCACGGGCACCCCTTGTTGCTGTGGGTACTTGGCGGCGAGAAAGAAGAGTGGGCTGGCCGACACGATGCCGAATGCGCCTTTGGACATTGCACTCTGCACCCCGGTCACGATTTCCGATGGGCTCGTCTGGTCGTCGACCACCAGCGGCACGAGCTTGTGTCCGTTCACGCCTCCCTCGGCATTCTGGAGCGCGATACGTGCCAAGAAGCCAGCGGGGTCGGAGGAGGTCTCCGGGGCACTGGGTCCAGTGAGCGACGTGACCAACGCCAGCGTGATCGGTGCTGGGGAGGCAGATGCCGAAGGCGTGCTGAGGCTGAGTGTCGCGAGAGCGATCCCCACAGCACCCGCCACAACCCCAGAAATCCGGACTTGACGTCGCATGTGCCAGCCCCCCGGCGTCGAAGATCGCATCCAATTCGGACGTGACCTGATATTTGTTCCGCAGCCTAGGAGCGCCCACCCGGAGCGTCAACAAGGGCGCAGCCGGCGAGAGATGCGGACCTGTCCCTCAAGGGATGAGTTGGCCGGTGGGCCGAATGACCAACTCGTTCACGCAAATTCCCTCCGGCAGACTCATTATGAAGGAGATGCACTCGGCCAGCGTTTCGGGGGGTGCCGGACCCGCGCCCTCGGCGAACATAGGCGCGTCAGTGACGGTGACTTCCCCGTCGATAACGACTCCCTCCCAGCTCAACCCCTCGGTCTCGAACATGCCCGGCATGACGAGGCTGACATTGACGGCGTGCTGTGCCAACTCGAGGCGAAGGCTGTCGAATGCCGCTTCCAGTCCGCGCTTGGACGCGGCGTAGATGCCAGCACTGGGCATCGGTGTGAGCGCTCCCGCTGAACCCACGATGACGACGTCACGTCGTCCGGACCTGGGAAATCGGGAGGTCGCATAGCGCACTGTGGCCAGTGGGCCGACCAAGTTGAGGTCGAAAAGCTCTCGCCACCGCTCAGGGGTTCCGGAGGAGATCTCGCCGGCCATCATCCGGCCTGCCACGGCGACGACGCCGTCCAAACCACCGAGGAGATCGGCGACTTCGTTCACACTTGACTCGAGTGAGCTCAGGTCCGTGACGTCGCAGCACACAACGGAGGCGCGCGCACCGAGCTCATCGGCAAGATCCTCAAGTCGTTCCTTTCGTCGAGCCAACATCGCCACCGAGCCTCCGTCGTCGACGATGGCTCGACAGGTCGCCGCTCCGATGCCACTCGAAGCCCCGGTCACGAGCACGCGCCGACCACTCAGGTCACGAGCTACGCCCATTCGTCCCTCCCTCTGCCACCGCTTTGACGCTCCACTCCATGGATGGCTACCGTGTGAACAAATCTTAGGTCAGCGGGGAGGCGTCGTGGAATCGGGGGCAGGCACCTCGGGATCGCCAGTGGCAGGAACGGGACGACCGGACGAGGACGGCGACGAGTTCGGCCTCTTCGACGACTCCGTGGCGGGGGACGCCAGAGACCCCTACCCGGAGCTCGCCCAGGCGAGGCGGGAGCACCCGGTACAGAAACTCGACTCGTCGATGATGCCGCACGACGAAGCGCTCCCGGTGTTCTTCGTCTATCGGTTCGAGGACATCGCGCGCGTGTTGCGGGACTCCGACACCTTCTCGTCTGGTCACATCATCGACATGATCATGGGCCCGGTAATGGGTGAGCACATCATCTTGGGCATGGACGGCGCGCGACACCGCCGATACCGGGCCCTGGTGTCGTCAGCTTTCCGGCAAAAGGTGCTCACCGAATCTGAAGACCAGCTCGTGGCCAAGGTGGCGAACGAACTGATCGACCGCTTCGCAGAGCGAGGCCAGGCCGAACTCGTCCGAGAGTTCACATTCCCCTATCCGACCCAGGTCATTGCCGGAATTCTAGGTTTGCCACGAGAGGACTACAAGCAGTTCCAACGGTGGTCGATTGCCATCTTGAGCTTCCTCGCCAAGCAGGACGAGGCCATCACTGCCTCCAGCGAGGTCGAGGAGTACATGAGCGGCATCCTGGCGGACCGCAGGCGAACACCGCAGGAGGACCTGATCAGCGGTCTCGCCCACGCCGAGCTGGACGGCGAACGGCTGAGTGACGACGAGATCTTCTCCTTCCTGCGGCTCCTCCTGCCCGCCGGGGTCGAGACGACGTTCAGATCGACCGGAAACCTGCTGTACCTCTTGCTCGCACAGCCGGACCAATTGGAGTCCGTGCGCGCTGACCGGTCGTTGATCCCACAGGCGATCGAGGAGGCGCTGCGCCTGGAAACGCCTCTGCTTAACATCACGCGACTCGCGACAAGAGACACTGAGATCGGCGACGTCGCAGTTCCTGAAGGTTCGACCATCATGTTGATGCTCGCCGCGGCGAACCGGGAGGAGACTCGCTACGAAGAGCCCGACCGCTTCGATATCACACGAGACAGCCCCAAGCCTCACATGTCATTCGGGCACGGTCCGCATGTCTGCCTCGGAATACACCTAGCCCGCGTGGAGATGCGCGTTGCTCTCAATCTCCTCCTGGATCGCCTGCCGGAGCTGCGCCTCGATCCGAGCGCGGACGACCCCCACATCCGGGGACAGGTCTTCCGCTCTCCGACATCCATTCCCGTACTATTCGCCGGTTAAGAGACTGGCCCATAGAGAGCAGGCTATGGACGTAGAACAGCTCCTTACCTCGACTCGGTCCGCTCGCCGGTCACTCGATCTGACCTCGTCGGTCGACCCGTCGCAGATCGGTGAGTGCCTACGGATCGCCTTCCAAGCCGCCAACGGCTCGAACCATCAGTCCTGGCGCTGGGTCATCGTCAGCGATCCACACCTTCGCCGCGAGATTGGGAATCTGTACCGGGACTCTTATCTGCGCATGACCGGTGGGGCCATGGTCTCCGATCTGCTGCCAGATGATGACTTCGGGCGCTTAATGTCATCGACAGAGTGGCTTGTGGACCACCTTGCGGAGGTCCCCCTCCTGGTCATCCCATGTTACGAGCCTTACCTGCCCGACTTCGGGGACGGTGATGAGGCCTTCCAAGCGGCGACACTGTACGGATCGATCTTTCCCGCCGTATGGAACTTCCAACTGGCCCTACGCACTCGTGGGTTTGGCACGTGTATCACAACGATGCACCTCCTTCACCAAGTCGAAGTTGCAACGCTGCTGGGTATCCCTAGCAGCTACGTCCAGGGCTGCTTACTCCCAGTGGCCAAACTGCGGCCTGGAGTCACGTTCCGGCCAGCGCCACGGCGTCCGCTCGACGAAGTCGTCGTCGTCGACCATTGGGACGGGCTGTCGAACTCGAAGCCAAGCGGGGAGGAGATCTGATGGACGACCACACGGAACGGAAGCTCCTCGAGCGGTTGGATCGAGCGGAGATCCTGGACTGCATCACCCGTTACGCGCGGGGAATGGACCGACTCGACAGGGCCCTGGCCCGTTCCGCGTACCACGAGGGCGCGATTGATGATCACGTTGGATTCGTCGGCGAAGTCGACGACTTCCTCGACTGGGCTTTCGCCTACCACGGCAGCCAGGTTCGCCATCAGCACTACATCACAAACCACTACGCCGAACTCGACGGTGACCAGGCGCACGCCGAGACCTATTACATGTTCATCGGAACCGAGAGCGACCCTGCTGCCCCACTGACTGTCTTCGGGGGCCGCTACGTCGACCGCTTCGAACGGCGCGACCGGAAGTGGGGCATTGCGGTCCGCCTCTGCCTGGTTGAGTGGGCAACGGACCCGAAATCGCTCCTTCCCGCGGACGCTTCCGATTTCCTAGCCGCTACGGGGACGGTCGCACGCAACGCCATGGACAGCTCCTACGAACGGCCCCTACAGCCGCGTCGCAGGACTATGACCTCGTAGGTAACGATCACCGCCAAGGCGTGAGCCTCCAGTACTTGGCATCAAGAGTGCGTCGCGAGCGATCCGTGTCGAGGGCAACGACGGCGATCAACTGCGTTTCGCGGCACCTCGCAGCATTGTGTCGCGTACATGCAGGAGAGCCGTGCGCTTGCCGTAGCTGCGCAGAATCCCTTCTGGCACCCACGTGAGATCGACGATCGAGCGGGCAGTGAGCTCGGTCGAAGGACCGTCGATCTTGAGTTCACCCGCCCGAGCGCCGTCCTTTAGCATGGCCTTCAGGCGCTGCAGGAGGCTCGGAAAGGACCATGCCATGTCCGGCGTGTCCGGAGGCGATTGCCGCAACCACGCCAGCTGAATCTTGAACTCATCATGAAACTGCTCCAGAACGTTGATCTGGAGCCATGCCACCGCGTCCAGTCTCTGGACGCTGGTAGCTGAGGAGTTGAACGCGGCATCCCATCCGGCAACGACCTTCTCAGAGAAGGAACGCATGATCGAAACCAGCAGCTCCTCCTTCGATCCGATCTCGCGGTACACGCTCCCGATGCTCATGTGCGCTGCTCCGGCGATGTCCCGAACAGTCGTGGCCTCATAGCCTCGCCGCCCGAATTCAGTCCGTGCCACGGCTCGAATGAGGGCTGACCGGTCGGACTCGGAGACAGGACTGGGGTCCCATGAGAGCATGACCTTCTCCACGGCTTGCATGGCCTTCGATCCGTCCAGCTGACTGTCCCGAGGGGCCCGCGTCGCCACTCCGTAGAGGACCATGTCGCAGAGATGCTCGGCGACCCGATCGACGGAGCGGTAACGGTGGTACAAGCCCAGCCCAACGTGCAACATCGTCTGAGTGAGCCGGTGAGAGAGCATCTGCAGCTCGACGTCATCTCGGAGCAAACCGACGGCGTGCCCGGCCTCGAGGGTCTTGAGCATCGCCTTCTCGGTCGCCGTGGGTGCGCGGGCCGCCAGTCGGACCAGTTCGTGGCCCGCGCTGAGTGGAGGGTCGTAGAACGAGAACTGCACCGCCGCGCTGTGGCGCACTGCGCACTGCGCGATCGCAGTGCTGAAGCTCGTGATCCGGTCGACAATGTCTCCTGGGTCGCTCTCACGGAGCTCCTTGAGAGCGATTTCCGCCTGTCGATCGAGGTCAACGTGGTACCGCTTCACCAGCTCGACGATGATCGCCTCTTTGGACTCGAAGTGGTGATACAGGCTTCCTGGCTGAATGCCGCTCGCCTGAGCAATCTCCTGCAGCGTTGTGCGCAGCCCGGAGGTGGCGAACACACTGGACGCGGCGTCGAGGATCTCGTGCCGGCGTTGCGTGTCCAGGGCGTCCAGTGGCTCAGCATCCACTCCGGAGGGGCCGCGCTTCGCCGCGCTCATATCAGGCCCCACTTCGGGCTCCCGATCACATGAGCTGCCCGAGAACGGTGATCGAATCCCCTCGGCATCGTGATCTCGACGCATCCCTTCCCGGTGGCCTCCGTCAGCAGGTTACCGCGGTCGACCGACCCCACTTTCGCTCCGATCGTGCTGCTATCGGCTCCCGTCGACGTTCTTCGGACTGCAGCGCCCGTCAGGGTTGGTCGCCACGTTGGGTCGTCCCGATTGTGCGGATTCCCATCCGTCCCAGATACCAGCCATGTAGGGACCGGGTTGCCCGGCTTCGGCGTAGAAGCCTTGCGGGTCGTAGACCTTGGCTTCGGGGAACGGCCAGGGGCAGGCGACCGAAGTCGCAGCACCCGTCGCCCTGATCACGCCGAAGCTGGCGCCGTAGCAGAAGTACGCGACGTTGAGAATGGCGAACATGACTGCGAAGGTGGCCAGCGCGGGCCGCGCCCGGAAGAGGCGGAAGGTGCGAATGCGCTGCGCCAGCTTCTCGGCCTGGGTGCGCCCCGTGTCGTCCCGGTAGAGCAACACCCCCGCCGGAATCATCACCCAGCACACGAAGGTCGACTCCCAGAGCAGCGGGAACTGATACGGCTTGCCAGCGAAGAGCGATCCGAATGGGATGACCTGGGAATAGATATAGAGCTGCATCCGAACGAGGATCGTCTCGAGAATGGCGTCGTAGATGAATCCGATCACCAGGATCAGCAACGCCAGACTGATGAGCGGATGCCGCCAAGCGAACGAATCCACCGGGCGGCGAGCTTGGACCCGTCGCAGGATCCAGATGGCAGGGAAATAGGCCCCGAGATAGAAGGTGGCGTACCCCACTCCGATGAACGGTTCGACGGTGGGCGACAGCGACGCCAGCGCCCAGGTCTCCGGGAAGTGTGTGAGCTGGGGGTTGTAGGCCGCATATGGTGCCCAATTCATAATGGGGTCCATCCACACGATGGCGGTGGTGGCGATCACCATGAGCAGCACCGGGTGCTTCGGGTAGCGCTGCCACATGACGACGAAGATGACCGCCAGCGCCAGAACTTCGAGCGCGGTACCCAGCTCGAGTGTGGGGACCCAGTCGTGATGAAAGAGCGGTGCCACCGGCCTCGGCGCGCCGTGAACAGCAGGGTTGGCGATCCGAGCTGCCACGGCTCCGCGGCGGGCGTTGTACTGAATGGCGATGATGGCAACGTTGGCCAGGAGCAAGAGGACGATGACCCAAGCCGCGAGCCGGGATGCGGAGGCAGGGAATGAACCGGAGCGCGAATCGACTCCAGGTCTGTCGTCGATCTTTGTCACCGTCCCTACTCCTCACCGAACCGGTCGACGAGCTGTGAGTGTTCGCCATCAGGATCGAGTTTCCGCGCGACGAGGTAGCCCGCTCCCATCCAACCGCGCCTCGTCCAATTCCCGAAGGACAGATACGTTCCAGGAGATCCGGCCGCTGCCGGCACCATCTTCACCCGTTCGAGCGCTTCCTTGACGCCTCGAGGGCTGAGCGGATGGGCGTCCGCGAATGCATGGAGGAGCACCGTGGCGAAGTCCCTGTTCACGAGAGGCAGTACCCATTCGGGCCGGCGACCGTAGGTAGCTGCGAACTGGTCGAGGAATGCCTGTCCCACGGCGTTGCTCTCGTCGTACTGGTCGACGCCGATCCAGCCGAGCATGGCATTCCACATGGCTTCATGGAACCAGGCGTTCTGGAATGCCGTCCCCATGATCCGGGTCGGATCCCATTGCATCGACTCGAGCACGCCGTTGACAAAGAACACTCCGAAACCGAACCCGCAGTGGACCAAGGCGGTCGCCCTGGCCTCGTGCAGCCTCCCTAAGGCGCCCTCCACCGAACCCGCCGTCTGCGCGACCCATTCCTCGGCCACGATCTGGATACCGCGGTCACGACAGGCCTTGCGGAAGTTCCGGATATAGGACTCGCCGACCAACGACTGCTCGATCAGTGCTCCGACCTGTGTGTGTCCACCCTTGGCAAGGATCTGCGCCCAGAGAATCGGTTCGTCGGTCATGGACCCTTGGGGAAGGGCAAACGTCCATTCACCGAGCCACTCATCGGACCCCGAGCAGCTGATCGCCGGGACGTGGAACCGATCTTCGATTGCCTCGCGCATCGGAACGCAGTTGTCCGAGATACTGGGCCCGAAGACAGCAAGGCAACCTTCATCGACCAGTTCCGCATAGCCATCGACGACAGACTTGACCGACCCTTTCGGGAGGCCCCAGGACTGACGGACAACGAGCTCGATCGGGCGGTCGACAAGGCCCCGCTGCAAGCCTTCTCCGAAGACCAGTTCAAAGGGGAGAAAGAAGTCGTCAATTCGCTCTTTGGGATGGTCCTCAGGCACCACCCAGTCCATAAGGATGCCCAGCTTGATGGGTTCGGCGTGAGACTCGTAGGACAACTCGCCCCCCTTGACGAAGCTCCCCCCAGGCGAACCTGAGATTTGTTCCAGAAGCTAGTGACGGCGTCTTATCCTGTCAAGAAGCAGACCTAGCTCTTAGGTGGAGGTGTGCGTGACGTAGGCGTCGATCATCTCGAACAGTCCCGCGGTGACGATGGGGTCGTCGGTCAGGGGGCCGGCGATGGCTGCTCGTGCCGCGTCGCGTAGATCCAGGCCGGCAGTGACGAGCCGAGCCGCTGCGACGAGCACTCGCGTCGATGCGACTTCACGCAGCCCCGATGTCTCGAGCCGCCTGATCGCCCCACCGAGCCGCACCAACTGGGTCGCCAACTCCTCGTCGATGGCAGCCTCGTGCACCAGGATCTTTTGCTCCACGTCGGCCGGTGGAAAGTCGAGCTCGATGGCCACCATGCGCTGACGAGTCGAGTCCTTCAGATCCTTCAAGACGCTCTGGTAGCCCGGGTTATACGACACGACGAGGCAGAAGCCCGATGCCGCGTCCAGGGTCACGCCGAGTCGTTCCATGGGAAGCTGACGGCGATAGTCCGCCAGTGGATGGAGGACGACAGTGGTGTCCTGACGTGCTTCGACGATCTCGTCCAGATAGCAGATGGCGCCCTCCCGAACCGCACGAGTGAGCGGACCGTCGACCCAGACGGTTTCTCCGCCGCGCAGTAGGAATCGGCCAACGAGATCGGCGGTCGTCAAGTCGTCGTGACAGGCCACGGTAATCAGCGGGCGACCGAGGTCATGTGCCATGGCCTCAACGAAACGCGTTTTGCCGCACCCCGTCGGGCCTTTCAACATGACCGAAAGGCCCTGTTGAAAGGCAGCCCCGAAGACTTGTACCTCAGTCCCGACCGGCACGTAGAACGGCGGTACATCTTGACTCACGTCCCACTCCTCTCTATCGACAGGAGCTCCGTCGACCGTGTGACTCGCTCGGATCGTCTCCGTTGGACCTCCGCCGTCCCGAGGGCAGCGCGGAACAAGGGGCCGATCGCGCTCGCCATGAGGTCCGTGCTGCCAAACGCCGCATACGCAGCTGTACCGAATACTCTCCGCAGTGCCTCTGCATCGGTGGTGGAGGCGATACTCAGGCAAAGACATCCGATGCCTTGATGCCGGGCCTCGGAGAGGGCGCGTCGCGCGTCGGCCTCGCCGTAGGACCCTTCGTAGCCATGGTCATACGCGAACCCATCGGACAGGACAACCAACAGACGTCGTCCGGTTCCTCCCTGCCGCTCCAAGGTCGAGGCACCGTGACGGATGGCTGCTCCGAGCCGAGTAAAGCCTCCTGGGCGCAAGCCTCCCAGACGACTCTCCGTCAGCGTCGACACGGTGTCGTCAAATCGCTTCACCGGGTAGACGTGCACAGCGGAGCGCCCCTGCGAGCGAAATCCGTAGAGGGCGACGCGGTCGCCGACCTGGTGGAGCGCTGCGGTGAGATCAGCAGCAGCGGACACCTGGTGGTCGTGAACGATGCCGCCGGACCCGCTCGACTCGCCGGCAGAACCAGAGATGTCCAGGAGAACGAGCACAGAGAGGTCCCGCCGGCTCCGTTGGCTCTCGATATAGACGTCTTCGTCAGGAAACGAGTGTGCCCGGACCTCGACGTAGAAATCGACTGCGGCGTCGAGATCAAGATCCTCTCCCTGCGGTTGGCGACGTTGTCGCTCGACCTCCGTCCCGAGGCGGGCTAGCGCACGTCGCAGGGACCTCGTGTTCCCTGCGGGAATTCGGGATCGGTCTCCGTCTTCGGGCTCGAGCTCAACCACGGTGCACCACTCGGGCCGATAGCTCCTCAAATGAACATTCCATTCCGGGTAGACGAACCCTCGGATGACATCGAGAGATCCGTCCTTCGATACCGCTAGACGCCTCATTGTGGGCGAGCCCAAGCGAGAGACACTGTTGCTGCTCCGCGTCAACCGGGTCGGAGCGTCTGTTCCTGGGCTACCGGCCCCCGATGACCTGGCGTCGCCGAGTAGTCGCTTGAGGAGTCGTCCGATCGGACCGCCCCCACCGACGGGACTCGCGAGAATGTCGACGATCGCGCCTTCTCCAATGTCGTCCTCGAGTTCGCGGAGAACTGCCTGACGTTCTCGTGGCGGAACGTGAGCGCCTCCCAGTCCGTCAATCCGCTCGTCACCGACGATCCCGACGTGGCGAGGCCGGATCACACCAAAGGAGGCGGGAGGGTCCGGGATGTCTTCCGACCCGATGGCCAGGATCAGTGACGACTGCGGAGATTCTGTTCGCTGTGCCGTCATTGGGTCGGCTACGGAAACAACGGTGGTCGGGAGCAGGTCCGATAGCGCGGTCAGAGCACGATGTCCTTCAAGGCTCAGGTAACGCCGAGTTGCGGACGGCTTTCGGGCCAACTTGTGGAGGACTCGAGGCTCGAGGCTCCCCGCGTAGATGAGGGACGCTTGGATTACGACGCACTGCAGCTGAGTCTGGGCAGCGCTCTCCGCGTTGATGAAAACAGTACGTCCGTCGCTCCAGGCCGGTCTGCCCGGATCTCCGCCCGCCACCTCCAATGGCCGACCCGAAATGGCGGACGCCAAAAGCGCGTATCGATTGCCGATGTCGACCTGAGCGTCCACCGGGACCTTCGTCGCGCTGTTCACGTTCTCCCCCCGAATGAGAATGGACCTCCCGAGCCATCATGCTGTCGACCCGTTTGCGCATGCCGAGCAGGGCGAGCCTAGAGAGGAACAACTATTTGGGTCAAACCTCTGATAAAGGACCTCTTTGCCGTTGATCATCGGCCGGCTCTAGCATCGATCATTCCATCCGGACCTCGGCCTCCATGATCGTGGCATCCGCGGTGTCCATGACGATATCGAGATTGGCGGCGAGGTCCTCGAGTGTCAACGTCGGTGACGAAAAGCCCTGGGTCTGCATGATCGCCATCCTCAGGACCTGACCGCCGCCAGCGACCAGTATCTCTCCGTTCAGTTGACACGATTCGTGAGCCAAGAAGGCTGCCGCGGGCGCGACGAGTTCCGGAGCGAAGCCATCCATCACCTCCGCGAAGGTCTCCGGTGGCACGTCGTAGACGTGCGACAGGACCTTCGGATCTGACAGGCGTGTCTTGGCTCGGGGCGCGACGGCGTTCACCAGGATTCCGTGCCTTCTGGCGTCAAGCGCCAGGCTGCGCGTGAAACCGAAGACACCACCCTTGGCGCCCCCATAACTCGTGTTCTTCGGCACCATGCCAAATGCGGCCTCAGAGCAAGTGTTGACGATTCTTCCGTAGCCGTTGCTCCGGAGGTGCGGCCAGGCTGCCCTCGTGACATTCACAGTTCCGAAATAGTGCACATCGATCATCCGTCGAAACCGGTCCATCGTGAGATCATCGAACCAGTCGGGTTGGGAAATCCCGGCGTTGTTGACAATGATGTCCACCCGACCGAATGTGTCCAAAGCAGTGCGGACAATCGCATCGGCACCTTCCTCAGTGGCGACCGATGCAGTACAGGACACCGCGTTCCCGCCCGCGGTTTCGATCTCCTTGACAACCTGTGCAGACGGCTCGGAGGAGGACTCAGTCCCGTCGAGCTGGACGCCCAGATCGGCCACGACCACCTGAGCCCCACGCGCCGCGAGCAATCGAGCATGAGCCCGGCCAACTCCACGCCCGGCCCCCGTCACGATGGCCGTTCGCCCGTCGAATCGCAGCAACTCCATGTTGAACCCCCTTCGCGTCCTTCGGCAGCCGCCGAGTTCGGCACCTACCTGCCTCGTTTTGCCCCCGTGCGGCCCTGGCCCAGGTGCGCAGCCCTGAGCGACGAAGCAAGGTTACCTAATATTTGTTCCGTCTCAATCTTGGGGCTAGCTTGGCTTGTCGGTGGTCGAGCGAAGGGTGCGCAAATGGCGGTGGACCTGAATGACGACATGTACGACCGCGAATTTCACGCGTCGCCATACGAGACCTACCAACGGCTGGTTCGCGATGCCCCTTCGTACTTCTTTTCCCTACCTAATGCAGTAACCCTGCAAATGCCGCTGCGCTCCAGAAGTATCAACACTTCTCGAAGACGCAGTCTCCGAGGCTGTTCCAGCACGAAACCTGGTCAGGCGCGAATCTGATGATCCAGGCTCTACGGATGGCCGGACCCAATCCGACCAGGGCAAACGTGATCAAGCAGCTTCGGAGCATTAAGAACTACACCGCGAATGGGTTGCTTCCCAATCCGATCAAGTATTCAACGATATTCGGCCACGATCCCGCCAAGCAGTGCGTTTGGATCCTCCGTGCCACCAAAGAACGGCTTCGTGACCAACCCCCAGACCGTCTGCGGAACGGATCTTCAGTGAACCTTCGACCGGCGACTCTTCCTAGCGCGTAGTGACCGCTGCGGTGACTTTGGTGGGTCAAGAAGTAGGAAAACTAAATCAGGAAAGTGCGAGCACGGGATTCGGACATGGCTACCAACTTTGAGATAACTGACTTCTTCACCGATGATTCGCTTTTCGATGATCCCTACCCTTACTGGGAATACATTCGAACCCATAAGGGTCCCGTTTGGATTGATTCTCGGTACAACCTGGCAGTCGTTACGGGCCATGAGGAGGAAGTCGAAGTACCTCGAGATCACGCAACGTACTCTTCGTGCAACGCCCCGACTGGTCCGTTTCCAGGACTCCCAGTATTGGTCGAGGGCGACGATGCCAACCCGCTTATCGAGGAACATCGCTCCGAATTTCCAATGCACGAATTCATGGTGACGATGGATCCTCCCCAACATGATGAGTACCGCAGCCTGATGTGGCGACTCTTCACGCCAAAGCAAGTCAAGAAGAACGAAGATTTCATGTGGCGTCTGGCGGACGAGCAAATCGACGAGTTCTCCAAGGTTGGAGAAGTGGAGTTCAGCGGCCAATACGCCTCACCATTTACCGGACTCGTAATTGCTGACCTCCTGGGTGTGCCCGAGGAAGACATGCCTCGTTTTCGGGCCTGGTTCGAGGGTCAGTTTGACCGCATGGAGGAGGACGGCAGCAACATCACAGGCAATCCGTTGACCTTCCTCGAGGATTCCTTCGCGCGCTACGTAAATGAGCGGCGGGAGAGTCCTCAGGACGACGTGCTTACGCAGCTCGCTGAGGCCACGTTCTCCAGTGGGATAGTGCCCGATACCGAGGTGATCGCTCGCGAGGCAGCATTTCTATTCGCAGCGGGCCAAGAGACAACGGTGCGGCTGATCACATTCTCCATGCGATACCTGGCAGAAAATCCAGACGCGCAAGAGCGGCTGCGACAGCGCCGCGAGCTCATTCCGAACTTCATCGAGGAGATGCTAAGGCTCGAGAGCCCTATCAAAGGTCATTTTCGGATGGCTCGGCTGTCCACGATCCTCGGAGGGATCACCATCCCGGCCGGCACATCAATCATGCTGGTCAACGGCGCGGCTAACCGTGATCCACGGCGTTTCGAGAGTCCATGCGAAATGCATTTCGATCGCCCAAACGTGCGGGAGCAGCTGGCGTTTAGTCGTGGTGCGCATTCATGCATCGGACAGTCTCTTGCTCGATCCGAATCGCGAGCAACAATTGAGCGGGTTCTGGACCGGATGGCCGATTTCCGGGTGTCGGAGAATCATCATGGGCCCGCCGAGGCACGACATTGGGAGTACCTGCCGACTTGGTTGTTCAGGGGACTCACCGAGCTTCATCTGCAGTTCACGCCCATCAAGTAGATCAAACAACAAAAGATTTCCCCTCACCTCGTGAGATTGAGCTCGAGACAGCAAAGTCGGCCACTCTTGTGAAGGCCGCCAACAAAGTTCTCGTACAAAGGACCTGCTGCATTCAGACATCCGTTGGTGGGCTTTTTAGATCCGATCGACCCTCGAGCCTTCGCCGCCGACTGCCACGTTTTGGTGTTCTACGAGCTTGTCCGGGTGCTCGTGCCGGGGTAGTCGGTGCCACAAACAGGCTTTGACGAGATCGGCACGAAGCCTGACTTGTCGGCCCGTAGGACCCAGGCACACTGGGGGAGGTCGTGACCGAAGACTGTCGAGAAGTTGATGGTGATTGGTAGCAGCCCGTTGCCGTTGTAGGACTTGATGCTGCGTAACGCCTTGATGACGCCGGCCCGGGTCGGATTCTGTCCCGCACGTTGCAACCCGTTGATCATGAGGTCGCAACCGAGCCACGACAAATTCTGGCCGTAACTGGGGAACTCACTCTTGGTGAAGTGTTCATACTTCGTGAGGGCGGCGGCCATCTGCTCGGTGCCCGCATTGGGCAATGAGAAGGGACGGGTCAGCGACAAGAAGTACGCCCCCTGGAGGCTCGACCATGCGGGTGAGTTGATGACGTCCGGCTCGTAGCCCACCGACAACAGAACCGCCTTGAGCTTCACGCCCGCTTGCTCGAGCGCCGTCATGAGAGCGTAGTCCGAGGCGCCGTCCATCGTCGGAAGGATGGCGTTCACGCCTTTCTCTTTGGCGGTCAACGCCTCAGCCGTGAAGTCAACACCGCCGAAGGGCACGGACGTATCCTCTACACCGATCTTGCCCCCGGCCCGCTGGAAGGATTCGGCAGCGCCCATGGCTTCCTCCTCCGAGAGTGGTGACACACCGTAGCCGTAAGTGCCGATGATCGTTCCCCCGTGCGACTTCAAGAAATTGCCGTAGATGCTGTTAACCGGTGTCGCTGGATTTTCGCTCCCTCGGAACGCGTCGAACATGTTGGTGTAGGGCTGCTCACCCCATTCTGGACCGTCGGAGGAGTTGCCAGTCACAGGAACCCCCGCCTGCTGCGCGTACTTCGCTGCCAGGTAGAAGAGCGGTGAGTTGGCCACGATCCCGATCGCACCATTGGAGATGGCGCCTTGGACGGCGGTCGATGTGAGGGACGGGTTCGTCTCGTCGTCGACGACGGAGAGGTTGATCTTCCTCCCGTCGACCCCGCCCTCAGCGTTCTGCAGGTCGACCCGCGCCTCACACCCCTGCTGGGAGTTGCCGTACTCGGTCGCCGCCGGACCAGTCAACGAGGATATGTAGGTGATGTTCAGGGGCGTTCCCGACGGCGATGCAGGCACTGTGACAACAACAAGATTGACGATGGTCAGGGTAGTGATTGCCGCGGCGAGGAGTCCGCCCTTCATAAATCGCAACAAGGTGAGCTCCAATCGATTGCGCGTCGGCGGACTAGGGATCGCCTCGTCGCCAGGTTTATGTAGCTGACGGCGTGGCGGCTTTCGCGGCGATGCTTCGGCGGAGCCGCAGTACGTGCCGTCATGGTGGGTCGCGGGGACGTCAGAGCACCGTCAGGCCCGCGTCGAGTGAACTCAGCAGCCCCGGGTTGCCGACGACCAAGGGGACGGCATTGACGACGGAGGTGGCACTCGTTCGTCACGAGGGCAGCCCTCCCGCCCACTTGAGGAAAGCGCCAGCGTCGACCCCGATCTGCTGGCCGGTGATGCAGCGCGACTCATCCACGCCCAAGAACACGGCCAGATTTGCGATGTCGTAGCGGATAGCTGTCGCGGGGGTTGTCGGAGTCATATGTGTCCTGTGTCCGGTCAAGGACCTAGGTGAGTGGCGCCCTGAAGCGGTTGGTTCGGCACGCCTGGAAAGAGGGGGGTCGTGGGTCCTGCGGTCACCTGACCCTCCAACTTCGTCACGAGATGAGGCGTGAAGACCGCGCCGTAGAGAAGGTTTGCGACAACCACGACACCGAGGATGGACAGGACAGTCGACCAAAGACGGCTCGGCGAATTCGTGTGGGCCCACGCTTCAATTACGGTGCGTCCTTCGGGATCGGTCCGTCCGAGGATGTAGGCGAAGACCATCACCATCACGCCCATGGCGAGGGCGTCATAGAGGGGGTATTGGTGTTTGGACCCCTCCCACAGCGCAAGCCCTGGGATGACGCGGCCGTAGTAGAAGACACCGAGCCGTGCTCCCAGGATCCCGTTGAAGAGGAAAGCCCAAAGAAAGCCGACCGCGAGCCCGACGGCGAGGAGGGTTGTCGGTCTGCGCCAGTTGAACCTCGAGCTCAGCCGTCGCCCGAGCGCGGCCGCGACCAATGCGGGCGTCACGAAATAGGAGATGTAGCCGATAGGGACTGACACCGGCAGCCCCCCCCATGTCGTGTCCAATGGCCACCACGACGGCATGCGGGGGATGGCGGGCGCGAACTGCGCATACATCGCCCAGTCGTAGGGCGCCTCAATCCAAGATATCGAGATCGCCGCGATGGAGACGAGCAGGAGGGGGTGGAGGCGGCGTCGGCGATAGGTGAGATACGCGCCGATTGCGACGAAGGCGGACCCGCCGACGTAGGCGAAGCCGATGGCCGCCGTCAGCAATGGGGTCAAGCCATGGTTCACCGGCCACGCTCCTGGCCCGGAGCACGACGCGCTTCCGGGTCGTAGTGAAGCACCAGGCCAAAGATCAGGACGATCAGCCCGAACAACGTGCCCAGCATGATGACGGCGCCCATGTCCCCACCCCTTCGAAGCCCACTCCAAACCTCTTAGATAGCGTATACTATCTTAACTCAGGCCGCCGAGCGCTGGCTGGAAGAGTGAACGACCGTGTCACAGCGACCATCGACCAACAAGCAAGTGGCGGCAGGGGCATCGGCCCGGGCGACGCGCCGGCCCCGAGGCGAGCCGCGGCGACTCCTGCTCGACGCCGCTCGCGACCTCTTCGCCCGCCAGGACTATCGCAGCACCACCACCCGCGAGATCGCTGAAGCCGCAGGAGTCATCGAACCGCTGCTCTTCCGCCACTTCGGCTCTAAGGCCGCCCTGTTCCGCGAGACCATGGTTGTTCCCTTCACCAGCTTCGTCGACGACTTCGGCCGGACGTGGCAGGCGGTCGTCCCTGAGGAGACCGACGAAGCGGAGCTGGCAAGCCAGTTCGTCGGACAGCTCTACGACGTGTTCGTGGAGCATCAGGGCCTTGTTCTGACGCTGCTGGCCTCGGAGGCTCTGAGCGAAGAGGAGATTGCTGACGCTGGTATCGCTGACATCCGCCGGGCTCTGGCCGTTCTCGGCCGGATCAGCTCTGAGGGCATGGCCATTCGCGGGATGCAGTCGAGCCATCCGGACCTAGCGGCCTATTCGACCGTGGCAATGATCGCCGGCATGACTGCGTTACGTTCGACCTACTTCGGAACCAGGCCGCCGTCGAGGGAAGCGATCGTGGAGGAGCTCACTCAGGCGATCCTCCACGGATTCCTACATCGGGATGGCTGAGCCGCCAAGTACCGACTGGGGTCCAAGTCAATCCTTGAAATTTCTAAAGCTTTGTGCGCGATCCATGTGACCAGTCCCGTCTCCCCACTATCGCTCCCCCACTATTCGCCCCACTATCTCAGCGATACGAGGTCGCGATACACCTAACTCGATGGACGAGGCCAAGACATAACCGCAGCTCAATGGATTCGGTAGTACCTTCTGGACTCCGCGGCATCTGACTCTTAATCCGCAGGTTTCGGGTTCGAATCCCGAGGGGCGCACTTTGTGAGCTTGACCGTGGAATTTTCGTGGGATCCCCACGGACCTTCCGGAAATCTTCGGGTCATTCTCTTGCGGTGGCTCTGGGCGGACCCGCTGGGGCGCGGCCATGACTCTCGGTTCCGACGTGGGGTCGAGCATGGGCGACCCGTGGCTGAAGCCCGCCTACCGCGTTGGCCCCGTTAGGGTCGCCAGTCGTTTCACGCTGATAGGCCTCAGTGCGAAGTCTTCTAGGTCAGAAGCCCATCCGAGTTGAAGGAATCGCACGTTGTCCAGCCGACCCGCGAAGATCGAAAGTTCGATTCAGCAGGCGTTCACTACCCAGCCACCACGCTAACGGCCGTAACACCAATGATCACGATTCCTATGCCTATGACTTGATGCTTGTGCAGACGCTCCTTGAACAAGAAAAATGCGACAAACGGCGTGATGGCCGCAAATTGCGCGGCCAGCACTGCAGATATCGCGATGTTTTTCCTTGCTCCGAAAGCAAAACACAGAATTCCAAACACCTCAGCAAACCCGGCAGCCATTCCCAACCAGAACGTCGACCTAGTCACCCGGAGCCTCCTAGTGACGACCAGGGGTGCTGTAAACATAAGTGTCCCGAATAGCCTCGCTGGCACGAGCACCCAGATGAGCGGAACGCTGTTGCCCGCCTTGGCCGTTGTGAAGAGCGTCACTCCATATAACAATGCGACAAATGCCAACAACCCAATAGAATCGAGCCTGATACGACCACGTACCCCGGACCCGTCAGCCGGCTCGTCTCTTGTTGCGGCTGCCAAAACGACTCCAACTGTGATCACCAACAGAAGCCATATGGTGATCCCTTGAATCGGCTCCCCGAACGCGGCGGCTATGACCGCCGCGATGACCCCTTCGGTCGAAGCAACGGCTGCGACGATTCCAACCGGTGCCCTGTTGTAACAGACGTATTGGATACGCAGTCCAATAACGTTGGTCAGCCCAGCAATCACCAGTAAGAACACCGTTCTGGTACTCAGTTCGTCTGGGTTGCCGACGATCACGAGCGGCACGATGATAAGGCCCATACCAAGAGACATCACCCAAGACAGGGTTGATGAGGGACCGATTCTCCGGCTCGAGCTCGATGCGCAAATCGTCGAGCAGGTCCAGCAGAGCGCAGCTCCGAACCCTCCCAGTACTGCAATCAGCATCGCGCAATGGCCTCTTTTGCTACCTTACGAAACAGACCGTTGAACCTGTCGCTGCTCATCGCCTGAGCGTGCCCAAGGCCTTGGCCGGCCCAAGATCGCGAGGACGACTAGCGGTTTGGCAGAATCAACACTCATACTCCTCTGGCTCGACCGGTTGGCCCGATCTTGCGCTTCTGAAGTCTCGACTGACGACGGCCCTACCGGGGGATCACGACGATTCACGCCTCGGCGTGCTCTGTCCGACCTGCCGCCTCGTTGAGGATTCCAGTGGCAACCCGAAGAGCAAGAGCCGCGATAGTGGCAGTCGGGTTCGCCGAACCACTTGTGACGAAGATGCTGCCATCAGCAATGAAAAGATTTCCGACATCATGACTACGCCCCCAAGAGTCCACCACGGAGTTCTCCGGGCCGTTACCCATGCGCGCCGTCCCTAAGAGGTGGCCGGGTTGATCGACCCAGAGCGGAACGGGGAAGGTCTCGTAGGCTCCACTGGCAAGTGCTACCTCTTCGAGTCGCTCAAGGGTGAAGGCAAGACTCGTCCGAGTCATCTCACTGAGCCTGTAGTTGATCTTTGGTGCAGGTAACCCGTCGGAGTCCGAGAGCGATGAACTTAGCGTTACCGTGTTCGATTCGTGTGGAAGGTCCTCCACATTCGCAGCCCAAAGAAGGCCACTGGCGTGAGAACGGGCTGCGGCATGGAACGCTGATCCCCAAAGTTCTCCGAAGTCCCTTTGGCGCCGCACATCGATAGAGGCCAATGGCCCGGGCGTTGGAAGCACGTGCAGCTTGCAACCGCGAAGAAAGCCACGCGATGCATCAGAGTCATAGAACTGCATTGAATAGATGAGTTGCCCGGCTGGACCCTTCCAACTCTCGAGGTTCTCGTCATAGTAGGCAGTGACAGTGCAGTTCGGATGCAGCATGAGGTTTTTCCCAACAAGGCCAGACGAGTTCGCCAGGCCGTCGGGATGGGAGTTGTTGGCGGACATTAGCAACATCCGGGGGGTACCAATGCCGTTGGCACAGAGAACGACGGACCTCGCCTCTTGCCGTTGTTCGATGCCATCTCGATCGATCCACACAACTCCACTCGCCAAACCTTGTCGATTCGTCTCGACACTTCTTACGCGTGCACCGGTCACCAACCTTGCTCCAGCGCGTAGAGCCGCCGGCCAATAGGCCCGATCGAAGGAGGCCTTTGCGCCTTGCGGGCAGCCCCATTCGCACGTTCCGTACCGAACGCACGGCTCTAGGTCTCCATGGCGAAACGACGCGATCGCGTTTGAACCAGGCCACCAATGCCACCCGAGTTCGTTGAATCCCTTTGCCGCCCTGATTCCGGCTTTCCCGATCGGAAGGGGCGGCAGGGGGTATTCCAAGCCGGATGGATACGCGGTGTCACCGTCTACCCCGGAGACTCCGATGAACTTATCGACCTCTTTGTTGAATGGTTCAAGATCTCTGTAGGAGATGGGCCAGTCATCACACACTCCGTCCAGGCTCTTGACTCGAAAATCGCTCGGCAGCAAGCGAGGCCACTCGGCGCCGAAATAGATGCTGCTCCCACCGACAGCGTTGAACATCACCGGCCACATATCGGAGTCTGTGACATCGAGGGGGTAGTCGGCTGGCAGCTGCCGTACGTTGGGGTCATGTGCCCACCGATGCTGAATGAGAAGCTCCCATTCCGGATCATTGGCGGGAAAGTCGCTCGGTTGGACCCAATCGCCTTGTTCCAGACAGACGACAGAGAGACCATTGGTGGCAAGCGTGTGAGACATGACCGCACCCGACGGTCCCGAACCCACCACGACCACATCGACAGATTCACTCATAGGGTCACCTCGCCCGTTTCACTTTTGTCTGGACTCGACGAGAGCGGTACCGATCGGAAACTGCTCGCTTTCACGGCGCTGGGAGTTCCCCAGCGAAGAGCCGCTAGTCCAGTGAGATCCAAATTGTCTTGAGTTCTGTGTACTGTTCGAAGGCTTCGAGACCATTATCACGGCCGCCGAATCCCGATTGGCGATAGCCACCGAAGGGTGTCGTAATATCGCCTTCGCTGTATCCATTCACCGCCACTGTGCCAGCACGAATAGCCTTTGCGCTTCGTAACGCGGTGTCGAGATCCTTGGACCACACGGTCGCTGCGAGGCCGTATGTGGTGTCATTGGCCAGGCGGATTGCTTCGGCTTCCGTGTCAAACCCGAGCACGGCGACGACAGGTCCGAAGATCTCCTCCTGGGCCAATGCACTTCCCGGAGACACTTCCGTGACGACGGTCGGTTCGAAGAAATTGCCTCCGGTTTCGGCAAGAGTCCTTCTTCCACCTGTGACGACTCTCGCACCGGCCGTTTGCGCACCCTCCACATACCGCTCGACCCGATCCACCGCGGAAGGTTCGATGAGCGGACCCAGAGTCGTTGTACCAGCGAGCGAATCTCCAACCATGTGAGATTGTGCCTGCTCCGCCAGCAGGTCGGTGAACTGACTGCGTATCTCGTTGGACACAATTATCCGCGAGCCGGCTGTGCAGTTCTGCCCCGCTGCAAAGAAGATTGCGTTCGCCAAATCGGCGGCTACTTCGCTCAAGATACCCCTTACATCTGCCATCACTACCTGTGGGCTCTTCCCGCCAAGCTCCAATACGACACGCTTAAGGTTGCTGTCGGCTGAATAGCGGAGGAATTCACGTCCAACTTCCGTCGAGCCGGTGAACGTCACGGCGTCAACGTTGTCGTTGAGACCAAGTGCTCGTCCCGCCACGTGGCCCAAGCCTGGTACAACATTGAACACGCCGGATGGGATGCCCGCCTCAAACGCCAGCTGTGCCAATCGAAGGGTACTCAACGGGGCCAGTTCGGGCGGCTTCACAACGACGCTATTCCCGGCAGCCAGCGCGGGTCCGAGCTTCCAGGCCAACACGGGTGCTGGGAAATTCCACGGAAGCACGGCTCCAACGACACCGACTGGTTCACGAACGATTAGGCCAAGCTTGTCCTTGCCGCTAGGCGAGATTTTGCCGAAGACCTTATCGGTCGCTTCGGCATACCACCGGATTGTGTGAAGCGCATCAGGGATGTCAAAGTCCCGTGCTTCCGTTATGGGGCGTCCCGCATCGGCAGCATCCAGCGCGGCCAGTTCTTCCGCTGACTCCTCGATCCTCCGTGCGAACTCGAGCAGGACTTCTTTCCGCTCAGCAGGCGCAATACGGCTCCATGCTCCGGCGTCAAAGGCAGTTCGTGCACTTTGAACCGCTCGCTCCACGTCCGACGCGGACGCCGCCGCGACATCAATCAGATGGTGGCCGTCCGAAGGCGTCAAAACCTCGAAGGTCTCGCCGCCTTCCGCTGAGACAAAGGCGCCATCGATAAAGAGTAGGCCTGGCGGTAAATCCGGAAGCGCTACCGTCATGAACTTTCTCCTCTGGAAGGACATCCGAGTTCGTGACTAGCCAAGGCTGATCACCACCTGCTTGATTCTGGTGAACTCCTCCACTCCAGCGAGGCCCCCTTCTTTTCCGTACCCGGATCCCCGGAAGCCACCAATCGGCATGTCCGGTCCGAGTGCAAGATGGTTATTAAGCCAGACGTTTCCGAAATGCAATCCATTTACCATCCGTAGTCCGCGAGCTATGTCCCGAGTCCACACGGAGCCAGCGAGCCCATAAGGAACGTCATTCGCCATGGATAGGGCCTCCGCCTCATCGACGAACTCCTGGACGGTGACGACGGGTCCGAAGATCTCCTCTTGCACAAGTTCATCGCTTTGCGAGACTTCTGACACGATTGTTGGCTCAAAGAAATACCCAGGACGGTCTGGTGCTTGACCACCCATGATCACTTCAGATTCGGGTGAACGGCGTGCCAAGATTCCCTTCACTCGGTCCCTCTGCACGGAGGAAATCAGAGGCCCCAGCGTGGTGCTCGGATCCATGGGGTCGCCGAGAACGGAACTTGACCCGATCCCCTTGACGAGGGCTGCCACAAACTCGCTTCGGATCTCTCGCTGGACCAAGAGCCTGGTGGCGGCCATACACTCCTGCCCACCGTTATAGAGAGCACTTTCGCTTAGGTTTGCGACCGCCTGCTCCAGGTCGACATCGTTGAACACGACGACCGGCGAATTGCCGCCGAGCTCAAGAATCACGCGTTTGGGGCCCGAGGCGGCAGCCGCGGCAATGAGCCGGCCGGCGCGGGTCGAACCGGTGAAGGAGATCAGATCTATCCCACGGTGCTCGACGAGGGCGGCCCCCGTCGAGGCTCCACGCCCCTGAACTAGATTTACAACGCCAGGAGGCAGCACCTCATTCGCCAGCTCAACGAACCTCAACGTGGAGAGGGGTGTGTTTTCGGCAGGCTTGACGACAACTGTATTTCCCGTCGCGATGGCTGGGGCGATTTTCCAGACTGCTTGCCACAGCGGAAAGTTCCACGGTGTAATAGCGGCGACGACCCCTACTGGTTCACGCCGCAGGTACGTGGTATTGCCTTCGACATACTCGCCGGCGGGTTGAGAACTCATGACTCGAGAGGCCGATCCGAAATACCGAAGGGAATCAAGGAGTCCCGGCAATTCATTCGAACGGCTCGCAGTCCAGGGCTTTCCTGCATCGAGTACCTCTAGCCCTGCGAGCTCGTCAAGATGGTCCTCGACCGCGTCCGCCAGCCGGCGAATCGCATCTGAGCGGTCTTGGGGTGTACGTGCTGACCATCCAGGGAACGCCGCAGTCGCTTCCGTGACCGCTCGACCAACATCGACCTGGTTTGACTCCACGAATGTGCCCAGAGTCTCTTCGGTCGCGGGATTGACGACGACGACCTCTTCCGTCCCACTTCCCGGTTGCTTCTTGCCGCCGATGATGTTTCCGATCTCAGGGAGCTTGGGACTCTTCAACATATAACTCCTTCAGTGGTCAGCGATTAGATTCGGCGTGGTCAGACAGTGCCAAGATGCCCCGCAGCTCCACTTCACGGTCACCGCCCAGCGTCTCCTGAGGAGGGCGGGGAGCTCCGGTCGACCGACCGATGACGTCCAGAGCCCCCTTTACTCCGGTTACGTAACCGCCGGACACGAGAAACTGCGCAAAGGGAAACACCTGATTCCAGACGTCCCTCGCACCGACGATGTCGCCGGCGTGAATGCGATCGTAGATATCGACCAGTTCGGTCGCAACGACATTTGCGGCGCCATTGACGGCACCCAGCGCACCCTCCACGAGCGCAGCGAAATACAGCGTGTCGTGGCCAATGAATACACCTACAACATCGCTGTATTCGTGAATCAAGAGAGCACCTTGGGCAAAGTCGCCGCTCGTGTCCTTGAGATATTTGACGTTCGAAACGCTTGCGGCCAAGTCGGCCACATCATTCGGGAGCAGGTTGACACCCGTCGCGACTGGAAGGTTGTAGACCATTACGTCGATGTCGACCGACGATGCGACGGCGCGAAAGTGATGCAACGTCTCACCAAGCGTCAGCGGTTCGTAATAGGGAGCCACCACCATCACAGCTGCTGCGCCAGCAGATTGCGCGTGGCGGGAGAGATCGATGGCCTCCCGAGTCGTCATAGCCCCGGTCTGCGCAATGACAGGGACGCGGCCAGCGGCCTGGTCGATGACGATCTCGACAACCTCCCGCCGTTCCTTGTCGGACATGGCGGCAAACTCGCCGGTCGACCCCGCCGCGACCAGGCCATGAACGTTGCAACCGATGTTGTCCTCCACCAATGACCGGAGGTTTGCTTCGTCGACCTGCTCCCCACCTTCGGTGAAGGGTGTCACCAGGGCGGTTAGCAGCCCGTGGAGGCTATTCATGCGTCATCCTTCCTACTGTCGACAATCTACACATTGGTCGATTCCGCTGCAACCTGCTCAGGAGCGAACGGCTTGTGCCACGACTGAGATCGATTGGGCGAAACGATCCGTATCGGTGCCCGGCGGCGGAGCCAGCACGCACCAGTCGGCGCCGGACGTTGCGAGTTCGGCAATACGGGCGATCGCATCGTCCGGGCTTCCCCAGATCGCCAGACGCTCGAGCCACGCTTCGGGAATCCAGCGACCAGAAGGATCGTTCTGCTCCCGAGCGAGGTCCAAGAGCTGTGCCCCAAACGTGGTGACCCCTAGCTGTGCCTCGAGCGTGGGATCTAACTGCGCAGCGACCGCGGCTCTGAGTGCTCGCGATGAATCGTCGTCCTTCGGAGCGAACCAGTTGTACGCAACGATCGCGTGAGATTGACTCGAGTCCGTCCGACCGTGCTCAATGAGTCGCCGTGCGGCACGCACATATTCCGGCGTCGAAGGCTCGGCCAGAATCGTTCCATCCGCCACCTGACCGGACGCTTTCAGAGATCGAGCACGACGAACTCCCGCAAACACGGGAGGCGCAATCAATGGCGGTTGATCCAGCACCACGTTGTCAAGCTGGATGTGCTCACCCCGGAGGCTCACGGTTGCCCCAGCCAGAAGCTGCCGTAAAACGCTGATCGTCTCAACCAGCGCGGCAAGAGGCTTCGCTGGGAACGCACCCACCTGTTTCATCCATTCCGGCATGCCGTGACCTATCCCTACGATGAGCCTCCCAGGATGTGCGTTGGCCAGTGTGGCGATCTCCATGGCTGTAAACGCGACGTTCCGCACCGCCGCCGGCAAGATGCCCAGACCCACTTGAACACGTTCTGTCCGCTCAAGGATCATGGCCGCCATCGTGGGCCCAGCGGCAGTAAAGCAATCCTCCGCAAGCCAGACGCCATCGACACCGGAGGATTCGACTTGCACCGCGAAAGCAAGAAACTCGGGTACAGGCAACGCCTTCGGGACCAGAACACCTATTCGAGGAGCGCTCAAGGAAGACTCGATCAGACGTCGGCAAGCTCGTAGCCCAACGGAAACGGATCAGATGGATCCAACCCCACTTGAGCAATTGAGGTTAGGTGCGCTGCGCCCGCGATGCTCGGTACAACAGCAGGGAGATCGCCCACTTCGGTGAGGCTCTCAATGCGGCCCAGATATCTCGATCCGATGAGGGATTCGTGCACAAACGTCTCGCCGACTTCGATCTGACCTCTCGCATGCAGGACAGCCAGACGGGCCGACGTACCGGTGCCACACGGAGATCGATCGATCCGTCCAGGCGAGACGATGACCGCGTTTTGGGACACGAGCACGCCCTCCTCACGACGCAGGGGGCCAGTGAACTCCGTCTGCGTGATCCCGGCGTAGCGAGGCTCCAAAGGATGGACGGTGGGGATTTGCTCTGCGGCCGCGGACTTCACCAACTGGCCAACCCGGCACAACTCTGCCGCCTCAGCCGGTTCGAGGGAGAATCCCAGATCACTCGCCTGAACCAGGGCATAAGCCATCCCACCCCAAGCGACATCGACACGAACTGACCCGTATCCGGGAACCTCGACCACCTGATCGAGCTGATAGACGAACGCCGGTTGGTTTACGAACCGCACGCTCGTCACTTTGCCGTCGAGACATTCACAGGTCAGCGATATCAGTCCCGCTGGAGATTCCAAGACGAGGTGCGTCTCGGGTTCAACCATGGGGATCATGCCGGTCTCGAGGAGAACGGTGGCCGTACAGATGGTGTTGCTCCCGGACATCGCGGGATATTCGGTCGTTTCTGCAATCACATAGCCGAACTCGGCATCCGGGTTCGTTGAGGGCAACACAAAATTGACACTTCTGATCACGGACCCTCGGGGCGGAAACAAAAGCAGTCGTCGGATCTGATCGAGGTGCTCCTCCAGGTACAGACGCTTTTCGAACATGGTGGACCCCGAGACCTTGCCAAGTCCTCCCACTACTACGTCGCCAACCTCTCCCCCGGTGTGACATCCCACCACAGTCAATGTGCGGCTCCAGCGCATCGATCTGCCCCTACTCGCCAACCGCAGGAACAAAGATGGGACCCCTGGCAAGAACGGGATCCAGGATTCCTCCCTCGAGCTGATCTGCAGCCTCCGTCAGCCCTGGTGCAGCATTGCCTTGCCCGGGATAACCGATCTGCCGTCGGATCTCAGGAACCATCAAGTAGGCCCCTGCGATGACACTGGAAAGCACCATGAACTGGTCGGGCAGGTCTGCGTTCATGCGCTCTAGGCGCTGCCACATCGTCTCGGAGGTTTCGTTGTCAAGCGCGGCGAGGCACGCAACAACAATTGAGAAATCTTCCCCTCGCGCTGCCAATGCTCGCACCACCCAGCCCCGATAGTCCGGAGCAGCACTTGCCTTCGGACTCTCGAGAGATTCGGGGATCAGGCAGTCGGCTGCAGCCTCAAACATCCGCCACTCATCGTCTGACAGCTCTCTTGGGGGTGCCGTGATCCGCCTCGGGACAGACAACCCAGACTCCGCTGCTGCCACGGTTGATACCTTTCGTCTAGTAGTCTTGTCGACAGTACACAAGTTTAGTCCTAAGGGTCTCTTGGGCGTCAAACAAGCGCCGCGGGAGCAAATACCTTTGGCGACTGACGCGATCGTGTTAACTAGGTTGCTTTCACGGTTGGGCTGCGATTTGGAGGAAGGACGCGGTGGCTCTCGCCAAACTCGAGCAGCGAACGACACCCGACACGGTTGCCGACACTTTGCGCGAGGCAATTCTTGATGGCACCCTGCCGGCCGGCGCCAAACTGCGTGAAACACAGATCGCCGCTGAACTCGGGATCAGTCGAGCGCCCCTGCGCGAGGCGTTTCGCCGCCTCGAGGAAGAGGGCCTGATCCTCAAGGTTCCCTTTGTTGGGGCATTTGTCGCCGAGATCAGCGAGAGCTCCATCAATGACATTGCGCGATTGCGGGCAGTGCTCGAACCATGGGCCCTGCGCGAAGGCTGGGATACCCTGCAGAGCGACAAACTGCCATACCTTCGGTCGCTGATCGACCGGCTTGACGCCGCCGCCCATGAGAGCAATATCCAGGACGGCACTGCGGCTCACCTCGCCTTCCATCGCACGATTTACGAATCTGCAGGGAACGAGGCTCTGGTGAACCTGTGGCGAGGCTGGGAGAACCAGTTGCGGTTGTTCTTGGCCGCGGACTACCGAGCCTATGACGACCCAATGTGGACGCATCATGCTCACGCTTCGCTTCTCGAGACCATTGTAAAAGGTGATCTGCGCGCGGCGCAGAAGCTCATTGCGTCACATATCCACGGGGCCGCAACGGACGCGAGCGATTCATCGAAGCAGAGCCCTGCACAACCTCACCCGCGGTCAGCGATTATCCCGCTGGTCACCGATTCACGCTCCGAGTCGCCACGAGAGAAGCGGGTCACCCAACGCCGCAAGACTGACCGAGATTCCAAGTCCGGGCGCAGTCGGCGCTGAAGCGCGACCATCGACCATACGGGGTACGTGTCCCGCAATAAACCCATCGGTCGTGAGCTCATTGAGGAGTGGCGTCATCAGGAGGCTCTCGGGGCGTGTGCTGGCGGCGAGATGCGAAACGGCCGCCGATATGACGTCTCCGCCCCACATGTCCTCGACGCTGACGTCGAGATTCAGCGCTTGCATGGCATCTCGAAAGAGTGCTGCGTTTGTCAATCCCCCAACCCTGCTGATCTTGACATTGATGGAGACGGCGCCAGCCTCTGTTTTCGCCTGTTCGACGTCCTCGAGGGAGAGGATCGATTCGTCGAGGATCAACGGTAGATCGCAATGCCTGACAGCAAGAACGCAGTCCTCCGTCGTACGGCAGGGCTGCTCTAATAAAATGGGCAGGTCACGAAGCCCGCGGGCGGCGACTCGGGCTTGAGCGAGACTCCATCCGCCGTTTGCGTCCGCAACGACAATGGTCTCGCTGTCTCCCGCTGCAACCGACGCTTCACACCTTTCGATATCCGCAAATGGTTCGTTTCCCACTTTCAGTTGAAAGCGATTAATTCCAACTGCCCTGCGCTCCGTGATGTATCGCGCCATGGCGTCCGGCGCCCCGAGTGGCACCGGCTCATAAACGGGATAGGACTCCTGGAGCGAGCCTCCCAGCAGGTTGGAAACAGGTACCCCTAGGAGCTGACCTTTGAGATCCCAACAGGCAATGTCGATCGGACTCTTTGCGTAGCTCTGTCCGAGCATCATTGAGTCCATTAGCCGGTTGACACCAGAGATGTTCACCGGATCGATTCCCAGCAAGCTCGGTGCCATGAAGGCGATGGCCGAGCGAATCTCGTCCGTGAACGTCGGGAGATAGGTGGCTCCCAGAGGAGTGATCTCTCCCCAACCAACGTGTCCAGTGTCCGTAGTCAGCCGTACGAGCGTCCCGGATTGTCGAGACGCCGCCCGACCACCCGACATGACGTACTCTCCATGCGCATATCCGACTGAGTACGCAAAGACATCCACTCCGACAACGGTGGCGTCCATCGAATCACATCCTTTCGAAACGACTAATGGAGCAGGGTTCAGGGAACCCGGTAGATCGACCCGCGCTCGATGACGGGATCTAATAGTCCGTCCTCCAGCTCGTCGGCGATCTGCGTTGGCGGAGCAGGATTCCTCCCCTGCCCGGGATAACCGACGTACGCCTGAATCTCAGGGATCATGAGGTACGCACCCGACAGCACACTGGACAGCGGCTCGAACGCTGCTGGATCTTCCACGCTGAGTGCACGCAGCCACTGCGATGCATCTGGTGCACCGGTCCCACGTCGAATCACGTCCGTGACTTCTTTGAACACGTCACTCCGCGCAGCAAGCGCCACTCCCAACATGGTCTCGAACTCCGCACATTCGCTCGGTGGGGCAACGGGGTGAGTATTACCTGCGCACAACGCATCCGCTAAGCGGGCTGCGGTTTGAATCTCGTCAGTCGTCAGGGGCCGTGGAAGTGTCTTTCTCAGGGCCGGTACGGATCGTCGATCGTCTGTACTCACTCCGTGTTCTCCTGATTCCCTGCTGTCTCCGCGATATGCCTGGCGACTCGCAATGCCAAGGCGCAGATCGTTGCCGTCGGATTGGCTGAACCCGCCGTGACGAAAAGGCTTCCGTCTGCAACGTAGAGATTTGGGCAATCATGTGCCCTCCCAAAAGTATCCACGACAGACGTTGCCGGGTCATGTCCCATTCGAGCTGTTCCCATGAGGTGCCCCGGCTGATCAATCCAGAGGTCCACAGGAATCGTGGCGTACGCTCCGCTGGCCTCGTGGAGTTCCGTCATCCTCTGGATAGAGAATCGAAGCTGGCGCCTTGTGTTCTCAGAAATGCGGTACTCGATCTTGGGTGCGGGGATCCCGCTTGGGTCCTTCAATTTGGGATCCAGGATCACACGATTGGACTGGTCCGGGAGATCGTCGGTGTTGGCGGCCCAGAGCAATCCACCCCCCGCCCTCCCCGCCACCTGCAAGAACTGGTCTCCCCACACGGCGTCATATCCAAGTGGGCGATGTCCCTCAACCGCCATCAGGGGTCCGGGCGTCGGAAGAGCCATGAACTTCACACCCCGTACGAAGTCATGCTCCGGCCTGGTCTCGTAGAATTCCATGCAATTGATGAGCGCCCCTGCTGGGCCCAGCCAGCTTTCGAGGTCCTCGTCGTAGTAGCCGGTTACCGTCGAGTTCGGGTGGAGCATGAGGTTTCTCCCGACCATGCCCGAACTGTTCGCCAAACCATCTGGATGTGCCGGTGATTCCGACAGGAGCAACAGCCGGGACGTACCAATGCTGTTAGCGCACACGACGACGGCGTTCGCTCGTTGATGGTGTTCTCCGCCTATGGTGTCGATCCAGGTGGCACCGGTGACCGTCCCATCCGCTCGGGTTTCGATGCGCCTCACACGTGCCCCGGTGACAAGTCGGGCGCCCGCCTTGAGTGCGTGAGGCCATACAGCGATATCTGCGCTCGCCTTGGCCCCCTCGGGACAACCCCACTCGCAGACGCCCCAGCGCGCGCATCGTGCCAAATCCTTGAAGTTTGTGACCGCGATCGAATGTGTACCTGGCCACCAGTGCCACCCAAGTGCGTTTGCGCCGCTGGCCGCCTTGAGCCCGACTTTTCCCATGGGATGGGGTGGAAACGGGTACTCAATACCTGGCGGATAACACGGGTCCCCCGACAGCCCTGAGACCCCGATGAACCGCTCCATCTCGGTGTAGTACGGATCAAGGTCTTCGTAGGAGATGGGCCAATCGTCGGCCACCCCGTCCATCGACCTCACGCGGAAGTCTGAAGGAAGCATCCGGATCCATTGGCCACCGTAGAAGATTGTGGTGCCACCAACAGCGTTGTACATGACCGGCTGCATATCCGACTCGGATACGTCGAGTGGGTAATCCGCCGGCAGCTGCCGCACGTTGGGATCGTGTGACCATTGGTTCTGTACTTGAAGTTCCCACTCACGATTGTTCGCTGGATAGTCCGAGGCATTCACCCAGTCGCCCTGCTCCAGGCAGACTACCGAGAACCCGCGTTCTGCGAGGATGTAGCTCACGATCGCGCCCGAAGGGCCGGCGCCGACGACGAGTACGTCAACCGGCGAACCTTCCGTGCTCATCGAGACACCTCGTTTGCTTGACGGTCGATTGAAAACAACTCTCGCAGTAAACCCGTCTCGACGTTGATCCCGAGGCCAGGGCCCGTCGGAGCCGCGCCCCTGCCGTTAGCGGATCTCGGTTGGTAGCCGGCAACGTGGCCATCCGTCCAGTCGTTGAAAAAGGAGGTCATGAGAAGGCTTTCCGGTCGGGTAGAGGCCGCCACGTGGCTCACGGCGGCGGTGATTACATCGCCTCCCCACATGTCCTCTACTGAGACCATCTGGTTCAGCCTCTGCATTACGTCTCGCATAAGGGTGGCCTTGGTAATCCCGCCCACGCGACTCAGCTTGATATTGATCGAGGACGCCCCGGCCACACGCTTCGCGGCAAACACGTCTGACATCGAGACCACCGATTCATCCATCACGAGGGGCAACGTGCAATGCCTCATGGCCTGCGCGCAATCGCTGGTCGTTCGACACGGCTGCTCTACCAATATGGGTAGACCCTCCATGGCTTTCGTTGCCTTTTGAGCGTCCAACAGATTCCATCCGCCGTTGGCATCCGCTATGACGACTGCGTCCTCCCGCGCTGAAGACACGCAGGCCGTCGTTCGCGCCACATCAAGACTCGGCTCGCCTCCAACCTTCAGTTGAAAGCGATTGATCCCCACCGCGCTCCGCCGCTTGACGAACGCGGCCATTTCATCCGGCGATCCAAGCGGCACGGCCTCGTAGATCGGGAAGTCTTCTTGTTGCGTACCACCAAGTAGCACGGAAATCGGCACCCCAAGGACCTTGCCCTTTAGATCCCAACAAGCGATATCAACTGCACTCTTCGCAAAGGAATGCCCAAGAAGAGCCTTGTCCATCACGTCCCAGATAAGCGAGATGTTCGTGGGATCACAACCCAGGAGGTGTGGTGCCAACAAGTGCAGCGCAGACCGGACACCTTCGGCGTGGGTGGGCAAGTACGTCGCTCCCAGGGGAGTGATCTCACCCCAACCCTCCAAGCCCTCATCCGTTTGCAGCCGAAGCAGGGTCCCAACTTGGGATGTCGCAGCGCGCCCGCCCGACATCACATACTCCCCATGCGCATAGCCCAATAGGTAGTCGAAACAGTCCATCGTCCGAATCTTCATGTAATGTCACCCGCCGCCCGGGACGGATCCGATGCTTCGACGGCAGAGCGGTCTTGTCGATCCTCCACTGCCTTGTCGTCGGCGTTCCAGATGCCAATAGCCTCGACGAGACTCGGAGCAGATTCAAGCAATTGTTTCGTGTAGTCGGTTTGCGGACGCTTCAGGATGGAACTCGTGTCACCCTCCTCACAAATCAGTCCCTTCTCGAGCACAAGCACCTCATCGGCGACTGCGGCGACGACGCCCAGATCGTGCGTGATGAACAGGAGGGACACTCCACGGTCGCGCCGGAGATCCGCCAGGAGTTCAAGAATGCGGGCTTGAACTGACACATCGAGCGCGGACGTGATCTCGTCACAGATAATGACATCCGGATCAGGAGCCAACGCCCTTGCGATAGCAACTCGCTGTCGCTGTCCACCAGACAACTCACGAGGGTATCTATCCGCATAGCGCGCTGGTAACTGCACCGAATCGAGCAGGGATAGAACTTCGGCGTTGGCCTCTTGCCTACTCATCCTGCGCAAGGTGCGCGCCGGCCAGCTGAGTGCCTCACCAACGCTGTGCCTGGGGTTGAGGGCGTCGGACGGGCTCTGGAAGACGATCTGTATCCTTCGCCTTTGGTCTTGATTACGGTCACGGGCCTTCGGCGCAAGGCGTTCGCCACGGAGGAGGAGCTGACCGCTCCAAACCGGGTGAAGGCCCGCAATGACCCTCGCGATGGTTGTCTTTCCGCTCCCCGACTCGCCCACCAGGGCCAAGCACGCGCCCTCCTTGAGCTGAAACGAGATCCCCGCTGCAGCGACTACGGTGCCGCGTCGGGTTCGATGCTCGGCATTTAGGTCGGACACGTCCAGGAGGACTGCTGTCTCACCGAGTTCTTTGGCCTGCACACGTTGCTCATTCCAATTCACTGCTGCGGTTCGCTGCCATTCCGGGCAGCGGACCGAGTGTTTGGCTGACACCACAACCAGGCTGGGGATCTCGACGTCACATGCGTCGATTTTTTGGGGGCATCGTGGGGCAAATGGACAGCCAGGCGGCCGGTCAGCGACGTCAACGGGCCCTCCCATCATCACCTCCAGGGGGCGGGCAGCAACATGATCCGGAGTGGCCGCCATCAATCCGCGCGTGTATGGATGCCAGGGGCGACGCAACACTTCGTCGGTCGGACCCTCTTCGACCACGAATCCTCCGTACATGACCACTACGCGATCGGCAACCTTCGCTGCTACGGCAAGGTCATGTGTGATGTAGAGCATCGCCACGCGCTCCTCACCTCGAAGACGAAGTAGCTCGTCAAGGATCCGATCCTGCGTCACTACGTCCAGGCCGGTTGTGGGCTCGTCCAGGACGAGCACTTCTGGCTTTGCTGCCAAAGCAACGGCAATACAGACCCGCTGCTGTTGCCCACCCGAGAGCTGGTGCGGATAACGCCGGCCGAACTCAGTCGTCTGCGGAAGACCCACTCGGCCGAGCATGCGAGCTGCGGCGGTCTCCTGGTCTTCGGGGGATTCGCCTTCATTGCGAATGGTTTCCGTAATAGCGTCAGCTATTCGCATCGCAGGATTCAGGGATGTCGCCGGATTCTGTGGGACATAGGCAACCTTCCGACCTCGAATATCTCGAAACGCCGCCTCACCTTGGATTTCCTGATCCTCTACGCACACGTGCCCGGCCGACATGACTAGTCCGGAGGAGCTGAGACCGAAGACCGTGAGTGCCGTCGTGGTCTTCCCCGAGCCCGATTCGCCGACAAGGCAGACGATCTCGCCCGGGTGCAGATCCAAATCGACACCCTCAATGATGGTAGGTCCCCTTCGGACCTGCACCCTAACTCCCTTAAGCCCAAGCGCTGGCGGAGTCGCGGTGTCGGTCATTGGTGTCCTTCGGATCGATCACGTTGTCTGGCGTAAGCGTCCGACATCAGGTTGACACCCACAATGAGCACGCCGAGCAGGACGGCCGGCGCGATTATCGCCAGCGGATTGCTCGCAAGAACGACCCGATTTTCTGAAACCATCAGACCCCAATCCGGCGTCGGAGGCTGAATGCCGATTCCGAGGAAGTTGACGCTCGCAATGAGAATAATTCCCCAACTGAATCGCAGGCCAAGATCGGCAGTTATGACTCCGCTGATATTCGGCAACACCTCGCGTCGCAATATCGCATGTGTGGAATCCCCTCGCGCAATCGCGGCCTCGACGTAACCCCGAGTAGCGACACCCATAGTGGCCGACCGCACAATGCGTGCCACGCCGGGTAGCAACACCAGCGACGTCGCAGCAATCAACACGAATGAGCCTCCACCGAAGGCCGTGACCAGCAGGAGGATCACTAGGAGCGCTGGCACAGTAAGCAGGACGTCGATCGATCGCATAAGGATCGGATCGAGCACGGTGTCGCTGAACCCAGCAACCAATCCGATGGTCCCCCCTATTAGATATGTGATGAGGGTTGCGAGACCGGCCAGGAAGAGCGTCGAGCGTCCTCCATACAGGGCACGACTCAGTACGTCGCGCCCGATGAAGTCCAGACCCAGAAGATGCCCGTTACCAGGCGCCGCGCCCGGTATGCCGAGTGTGTCGAGTGGGCTGTAGGGCGCAAAGTAGCGACCGAAAATAGCAATACCGACGGCGATTACAAATAGGCCGAATCCAACACGGCCGCCATTCGTCCGAAGGATGCCGCCCAGGAATCGGCGCGACCGGAGGCGAGACGCTAGGGCGACACTCACACGAGCTCCGTTCGCAGTTTCGGGACCAAGAACACCACGAGTAGGTCTGCCCCGATGTTGATCACGGTGTAGAGAGCAGCGAGAATGATTGATGCAGCGAGTACCTCGTTTGTATCGCGTGCCAATACCGCGGTCACAAGGTACGTCCCGATTCCCGGGTAGGCGAAGACAGCCTCGACGACGATAATGCCACCCACAAGATATTGCAGGTTTTGGGCGATCGTTTGAATGCTGTTTGCGATGGCATTTCGCATGGCGTAGCGAACGAGGACACGGCGCTCGCCAATGCCGTTCAGGCGGGCAAACTGAACGAAATCGGTCTGCAGCACTTCGATCATTCCAAGGCGGACTTGGCGAATGCCGGACCCCACCGCAACCGCAAGCAGCGTGAGAACCGGCAAAACCAAGATGTTGGGTGTGGCGAGCGGAGATTGACCAGGAGGAACGAGGGAGACGGGTGGCAATAGATTCAGTTCGCTGAAGAAGATGTAGATGAGGAGTGATCCGGTTACGAATTCGGGCAACCCGGCAATCACGAGCGAAGGGAGGGAAATGGCGTGATCAACGGCCTTGTTCGCTTTGATTCCGGTCAAGACACCCAAGACCAGAGTAAGTGGGATCAAGAGAATCGCAGTGATGCCACCCAAAATGAAGCTGTTGATCAGCGGATTCTTGATCGAACTCGCGATGGAGGGATCTACCTGGTGGTGAGCGAGTGCGACGGCCGAATCGCCAAAGCTTCCATGGAGTATCCCTCCCAACCAGCTCAGATACTGCTGGTACAAGGGTCGATTCAGTCCAAGCGTGGCTTCGAGACGCTGCAGCGATGACGCGGTCGCACTCTTTCCAAGAGTGATGACGGCTGCATTGCCGGGGATGACGCTCGTACAGATGAATATGAGGACAGAAACCACGAGCAACGTGAGGACGCCCGCCGCCAGCCGCTTGAGGACGAAGAGAGCTGCTGGGTGAATATGGACGCGTCGCCCCGGCATTCCGGGCGCAACAACAGTGGGGATCTCTGGTTCGAGGTCGGGAGCTAGTCCTAGCTGGCTACCTACCATGACCTTCGCAGTTCAGTCATAACCCGGAGAACCCCAAGATGAGCTAGGCGATCCATCCGTCCTGGAAACGGAAGTTATTGAAGTTGAAGGCGGATGACGCCTTCAGTCCTCGAATATTCTTCGCGGCAAAGTCGATGTATGGAAGCCAGCCCCACACGACATAGCCGCCTTCGTGGAACTGTTGGTCTTGGGCCTGATCCCATAGTCGCTGTGCGGTGGACGCCGTTTGCGATGCCTCCGCCGAGAGAAGGAGGCTCGTGGCGGCGTTTCCGCCGGGTGTTTGCGCGCCCCAGTGGGTATCCCAATAGGGAGCATTGTATTGGATGAGCGAGCGATATTGACCTGTCAGGGACGGGAGGGCCTGCGCGACTTGAAGGCAGAAAGGACGAACGTATGCACCACCAACCGATGTCCAGTAATCGCCCGGCGACAGGACCTTCAGCTTGATGTTCACCCCCGCGGCCTTCGCCTGTTGCTGCCAGATCGTGGACGACTCGATCATTCCTGGAAGGACATTGGCAGTCGGAAGGACAAATGTCTTGCCGAGCACACCTGCCTTCTTGAAAAGGGAACGAGCCTTATCGACGTCGTAGGCCGAAGTGAGGTCGTAGTTGAAGTACTGCGTATTGGGGCCCTGCAGATCGTTGCCGATCTGAGCAAAACCGCTCAATGCTCCGTCGTTGAGTTCTTGACGGTTTGTCAACAACTTGAACGCCTGTCGTATCCGATTGTCCGCAAACGGCCCTGTATCCACCCGCATGCCAAAGGCGTAGGTGTTGGAGGCACTTGCTGATTGGAGGATTTGTACCTGCTTTGAAGTCATCTGCTGGCGGACCTGCTCCAGCGCCGGACTGACCAGCAGGTTGATCTGACCACTCACCAACGCGTTCAACATCGCGTTGTTGTCCGTGAACGAGGAGTCCACGACAAGTCGATCTACGTACGGCTTCCCGCTCTCCCAATAATTGGGGTTACGGACGAACACGCTCTGCTGCCCCGGTGTAAACGACTGGAACATGAACGGTCCTGTTCCAACCGGCTTGGTGGCGGCAGTCGCCGGCGTCGCGCCAGCCTGCAGGACCCCGAAGTTGAACCAGGCAAAGATCGTCGGGAACTGGGCACTCGGCACGAGCAGCGGGATCTGGATCGTGAGAGGGTCCACGACTTTGACATTGCTGAAATCGACCAGTCCAACCAGGAATGCGGAAGAGTAATTCGCGCTCGCGCTGCTCCAAAGCTGAGTGAGGTTGTAGGCGACGTCACTCGCTGTGAATGGCTTGCCGTCATGCCAGGTGACGCCTGACCGCAGCTTGAATGTCCACAGTGTGGCAGCTGCATTCGACTCAGCCGAAAGCGCCAAACCTGGGACGAGCGGGTACAGCTCTTTGCCAGCGTTTGGATAGAACAGGAGGTTGTAGAGCGCATAGTCCCGAACGCAGTCGGGGTTCGGGATCGCCGTGCCCGGAAAAAGGTTTTCCTCGCTTCCCTGCGTGAGGCACCCCACAGTGAAGGTGCCGCCCCTCTTGGGCTTTCCGCCCGGGAGTGCCGATGGTCCCGCTTGCACCGCTCCTCCAGCCGACGCCCAACTCGCTGCCGAGTCGCCATACGCACTGAGGAGCCCTCCAAGTCCAACCGCTGCACCCGCTCCAGCAACGCCTTGGAGGAACGTGCGTCGGCCTACTGCTCGATCGCCCCAACCCCCGCTGGAGCCCGCCGAGCCCGAAATTTCCTCTCCCTCACGACTCATTCTTTCCTCTTTCATCGTTGGGTTGCAGACTGTCGACAATCGGAGATTACATTGGTGAGCATCGCGTGACAAGTAGTCCTCACCTAGGTGGCGGCGAACGCTCCGGTGGTTCCTCCGTCCAGAGACAGGAGCGATCCGGTGGAGTAGGTAGCGTCCTGGAGCAACCACAATGCCGCCTCAGCCGTCTCGGCGGCGGTCGCAATGCGCCGCAAAGGAACCCTGCGAATCTCCTCGGCCCGTGTCCGATCGGGGTCGTCAGTCAACGCAAATTCCGCATGCAGCATGGGCGTGTCAACAGGACCGGGGCAGAGCAGATTGACGCGGATATCGGGCGCGAGCTCCGCGGCCAATGCTCGAGTCAGTCCGACCAATCCGGCCTTCGTTGCTGCATAAGCCGTGTAGTTGGGCACGCCGATCAGCGACTGTTCGGATCCGACCAAGACGAAGGATCCGGTGCGCCTCGCGGCGGTGATCGCCATGGCGGCGGATCGCGCGACGAGAAAAGTGCCCGTGAGGTTCACGGCAACCGTCTGATCCCAGAGTTCCGGGGTCGTTTGGGCGATCGCCGCCGGATGGCAGACGCCCGCCGATGTGATGACCGCTTCCGGCACCTCCATCTCCGCCAGAATCTTCTGTATCGCTGAATCCACAGATGAAGCTTCTGTTACATCACAAGGAACGCAATGGTGATCTCCACCGATGACCGGAAGCAAGCTCTCACGGACGGACTCCAGTTCACTCCGCCGTCGACCCAACAGAGCAACGGAGTAGCCGCGGGCTGCAGCGGCTCTAGCCGCTTCTGCCCCGATTCCCGATGAAGCTCCGGTGATCAAAGCCGTAGGCACAAGTTGCCCCTTCCTCGGATGCGGCAGTGAGGCCTATCGCGATCCGTCCATATTGTAGACTGTCGACGATTTCGCCATCTGTCAACCGCACGTTGGATGGGGCTGGAGCAGAAGTGACCCAGACCCATTGAGGGAGGAGCAGGAAAAACGACGACCGCCGAGAACCCTCCGTATGCAGGAGCCACCAGAGAGCTCCGCAGCATCATGAACAACCGCGTAGCACTGGCGATACTCCCGACGCCGATTCACCACTTGCCTCGCTTCTCTGCCGCCACCGGACGCGATGTCTGGATCAAGAGAGACGACCTGACCGGAGTCGGCCTGGGCGGAAACAAGATCCGAAAGCTCGAATTTTTGGCCACCGAAGCCGTTCGGGCCGGAGCCGACATGCTCGTCAGCGTGGGCGCTGCGCAATCAAACCATGCGCGCACGGTGGCCGCTGCGGCCGCAATGCTCGGAATGCAGTGCGAGCTCGTACTTGGAGGGAATCCACCCACGTCGCTCACCGGAAATCTCATTCTGGACGATATGTTCGGGGCAAAGCTGACGTTCGCGGGCACGAGCGATTGGACAGCACTGAACCGAGCGGTGGACGAGGTCGGCGAGAAGGCGCGCAAAGCCGGCAAGCACCCGTTCGTGATACCGGTCGGCGGCAGTGTGCCGGTTGGAGCGCTTGCCTTCGCCGCAGCGTTTCTCGAGTTCAACGATCAGGCGGCGCATATCGGCATTCGCCCCGAAGCCATCATCCACGCCTCATCGTCGGCCGGAACTCAGGCTGGCCTCGAAGTGGGTCGAGCGCTCACCGGATCGTCAACGCGGATCATCGGCGTTGATGTCGCAAAGATCACTGAGTCTTTGGCCGCCGAAGTGGAACGCCTCGCCCACGCCACCTTCGCCCTGCTTGATCTCGGCGTTCGCGTTCAGCCGCTCGTGTTGGAGGGTTACCTCGGTGCGGGCTATGGCATCCCAACCGAAGGCTCCAAACAGGCCGCACAGCTCCTTGCGAGAACCGAAGGCATTGTGGTGGATCCGGTTTACTCGGCAAAGGCCCTTGATGCGGTGTGTAAGGAAAGGTTCGACGGCCCGATCGTCTTCTGGCATACAGGCGGCGTGCCCGCAGTTTTCGCGGAGAGTGTGCCTTTTGAAAATCTCGGACCGGGCGTCTCATGAATTCAGCCCGCGGGACACCGAAGGTCTGCGACACCTGTCCGAGTCCCGCACGGCGCCATCCGCGCCCACCCGCCCAATGCGACTCTGTCTCCCACCCCCCGGTCCGGTCGCAGCTCTGACTCGATCAGAGCCGGGTGGCGCGGTTGGGGCCGTGCGAGGAGTCTCGAGCCTCGGCCCGTTTGGAGATCCGAAACCGACGAGCGTTCGTTAGATTGACTTATCGTCGACAATCGACTAAACGTTGAGCTATGCCAACTACATCCCGACCGTGGCGCGGTGTCATTGTGGCGAGTGCGCTTCCGTTCAACGAGAAGCTTGAAGTCGATTTCGACCGCTTCGCCTCGCATGTCGCGTGGTTGGCCGATGCTGGTTGTCAAGGGATCACCCCGAACGGATCACTGGGCGAATACCAGACCCTGACAGCCGCCGAACGACGGCGCGTCGTGGAGATTGCTGTTGAGATCGCTCCCGAAGGGTTCAGCGTCATCCCTGGGTCGGCCGCGTACGGAGCACGCGAAGCAAGTGAATGGACCGAGCAGGCGGCCGAGGCCGGCGCACAGGCGGTGCTAGTACTTCCGCCAACGGCATATCGCGCAGAGACGGACAGCGTCATGGCCCACTACGCGGAGGTAGCTCGCATCGGGCTGCCAATCGTGGCGTACAACAACCCTTTCGACACAAAGGTCGACTTGAAGCCAAGCATTCTCTCGAACCTCTTTCACGAAGGGCACATTGTCGCTGTGAAGGAATTTAGCGGTGACGTTCGCCGCGCCTACGAATTGGCTGAACTCGCGCCCGACCTCGAAGTACTTTGCGGGTCGGACGATGTTCTCTTGGAAATGGTCATTGCAGGGGCAAAGGGCTGGATCGCTGGGTACCCAAATGCCCTTCCAATCGAGTGCGTTGATCTCTACACCGCCCTGGAGCGAGGTGATCTGGACGTTGCGCTGCCTCTCTATAGGCTGCTTCATCCGCTTTTGCGGTGGGATTCGCAGACTGAGTTCGTCCAGGCCATCAAGCTTTCGATGGACGTCGTCGGTCGATACGGCGGACCGTGCCGTCCACCCCGTCGACCGCTGACCTCAGAGATCGCACAAGACATTCGAAACAGCACCGAGATGTTGGTGGCAGCATCGGTATGAGGATCTCAACCCGCGCTCGCTCACTCTGCAGTCAGTTCCAGATTCTCCCCATGCGATCTTGCAAGCGACTCAATTGATGAGGGACCGAGGGCGCTTAACAAGCGTCAATCCTGCCAATCCTGACGATGTCATCGTCGACGCGAACTGCTCTTCGCCGGCAGACGTGGCCGCACAAGCCAAGCGGGGGCGCGTTGCACAGGCCGCTTGGGCCGCCGAATCATCCAATGTCCGTGCCAACGCTCTATCCGGCGCTGCCAATGCCTTACGGTCAGCCAGCGATGAGTTTACCGAACTCACGATACGAGAGGTCGGTAAACCCCGGACCGAGGCCCGAGCTGAGCATGCAAGGGCGGCGTCAATCCTTGAATATTTCGCGCAGCAAGCGCTGGATCCGTCGGGCGAGACCTATACCAGCCCTAGTGGCCTTCTGTTCACCCAGAGACGTCCAAGAGGCCTCGCCGGACTTATCACTCCTTGGAATTTTCCGATGGCCATACCGCTCTGGAAGGTTGCGCCTGCCCTCGCCGCCGGCAACGGCGTTCTGCTGAAGCCATCGACGCAGGCCCTCGCGACAGCGCAAATGTTGGTGGAAGTGCTCGGCCGCTACCTTCCAAAGGATTTGCTGCAACTTGTTCCTGGCGAGCAAGAGAGTGCGGAGGCACTCATCGATCATGTCGATCTCGTCTCGTTTACAGGATCCACGCTTGTCGGTCGATCAGTCGCTGCGCGCGCCGGCGCGAGGGGAATTCCCGTCCAAGCGGAGATGGGCGGACAGAATGCAGCCATCGTGCTCCCCGACGCCGAGCCCGATACAACTGCTCCATTGCTCGCGACGGCGGCCATGGGTTACGCCGGTCAAAAGTGCACGGCGACCCGACGGGTCATTGTCGTTGATGGATCTACAAAGCAATGGGAAGACGCCTTAGAACGATCGATTCTGGAGCTCCCCTTGGGCGACCCGGGGGTTGACACAACGGCCGTCGGGCCCGTGATAAGCGAAACAGCACAATCAAAGTTTCACGCCGCGATCCGGCTTGCTGAGCGAGATGGTGCGACTGTGCTCGGAGATGGCGCGAAGCTTCCTGAAGTCGGCTACTACGTCCGCCCTTCGATAGTCACTGGCCTAACGGCAGATCATCCGCTTCTCCAAGAGGAGACGTTTGGACCGCTCGTAGCGATCGTTGCGGTTGACACCGTCCGCGAAGCGATCGCCGTTGCCAATGGAACGCAGTATGGCCTCGCGGCTTCGGTTCATGGCGAGAACCTGAGGAATGTCCTGCAGGTAGCCAACTCCCTCGACGCTGGCCTGATCAAGATCAATGCTCCGACCACGGGCGTTGACTACCAACTTCCCTTCGGCGGTCAACGAAGTTCAAGTATCGGCCCCCGCGAGCAAGGCAAGGCGGCCATGGTCTTCTACACCTCGTCGCACAGCGTCACGATCGCTGGCTAAGCCTTCAAGCATAAGACCTGCCCCAGTTGGCATTGCCGTCGTTTCTGAAGCTGATTTCGGACCGAGAAGGTGATGTCGAAGCTGGCCGGCTCCTCCGGGGCCAACCGTGCGGCGGCCAGGATCTCGACTTGGCTTGAGACGTCGGCCAGGATGGCTCGGAGATTGCCGCTGAACACACGGCCCCGGCAAGCAATCGACCCGATCGAAAATACGGATCAACGAGCACGACTTCGGCGGAGTCAGACGGTCGAAGGGCGGGACGAACCCAGGAACCGCAGCACCTACCCCCACTATCCGTTCCCCATTATCCACCCCACTATTTCAGCGATACGTGGCCGCGATACACGTAATTCGATGGACAAGGCCCAAGACGTAGCCGCTGGTCAGTGGACTGTAAGGTACTCCCCGGACTCCCCGGCCTCGGACTCTTAATCCGCAGGTTTCGGGTTCGAATCCCGAGGGGCGCACGAACGGCCAGGTCAGAAGGATTCGATGACCGAATTGAGAGTATCGGATGATGGTCGGCGAGAATCCGAACCCGATACCCCTTATCGATACATCTAACTGGGTGGCCCGCCTGTCCAACCCTTCAACGTGCGTATCCGATGAGCTCGATGAGTTGACCCTCGAATACCCCAAGAACCGCTAACGGCGCGAGGGATCCTCAGAGCTTCTCATTGATGCGAGGTGACTCTTGGCCTTTCGGAGACCTCGTCGAGCTGGTGAGTTCGTCGCTGGGTGTGTTGTCCGTTCTGTGAAGCCGATGATCCGTTCGAACTCATCGGCTGTCGCATCGGTTGTTTGGAGTCGCTTGATGAGGACTTCCACCTTGACGTGACCGGATCTCAAGAGTGCCGCAACGTATTTGAGATCCTTGTCTCGCCCGGCCAAGAGCTTCGAGGCGCACAGATCATGTGGCTCGACACACAGCCCGGTCACCTCGTTGGTCGCCGGAGATTCAACTGGCATGAGCCGCTCGCGCCAGCCTTCGGGAAAACGGCAGAGTCCGTCTTCGACCCCTTCGGCGTAGTACCCGTACGTATCGTCGAAACGAGTCATCTCTCCGATAGCTCCGTTGAGACGAAGTGCCTTGCTGCCGTCGGGGTCATGCGTGGCCATCACGTCCACTTCTACCGAGAGGGTGACCTCCTTGGGCAGACCCTCATACGGAGCCCCGAGAATGGCTTGGGACCCCACGATGATCACCTCGGATTCGCCGAGCACATCACCCGCAGCGCGAATGATGTGCTCCAGATCCTCTCGTTTCATTGGATGGCCCTGGCGATCCGATCTTCAGCTGCGACTCGATTCAGGACGTCCAGTCGTTCTTCGTCCGACAACGTGCCACCGAAGGGGCTTGATTGACGAAGGTCGCGTGATGCCTGATCGGTGGAAGTCATCGCCGCTTCGAGCTCATCAATTGGTCCCGAAAGAAGTCGGTCCCAAGTATTGATGTAGGACGCTGAGCGTCGCTCCAGATCTCTCGATCGCATTACGTCGATTCGCGCCTTGGCGCGCTGAATGACGTCCTGTGGATCAGCTCGAAGCTTCTCGGCCACGAGTTTGTGAAGTTCAAGGGTTCGCCGTTCAGGATGGGTCAATCGCGGGCGTACTTCCACAATGAGGTCGCATCCAGCTGCGTCAGCGATCCGTTGCAGTGTTGAGAGCTTCGGTTCGTGACGCCCAGCCTCGTAATCGACCAGAGCGGGAGCCGACGTCTTCGCCCGACGTGCCAGTTCCCGCAGCGTGTGTCCGCTGTTCGATTTCATCGTTCGCACGAGCTCTGAGGTCGGAGTCATGTAGTTATTATAACGCATAACACACCTACACACACCACCTCTCACCAGGGAGTATTCCAATGTTGACCGCAAGGATCCAGCCCGTGACCCCGAATTCAGGCCTTGAGCGGAGTCTTGCGGCGACGCGCACTGCACACGCACGATCTGGTCCTCATAGAGGTCGGCAATGCGTGTCGGGCTCGTCTTGGGCCGACGGGACCGGGCCTCGAGCCCGGCCTCGAGCCGGTAGCGGCGCAACAACTTGAAGAGCCAGCTCTCGCTCACGTCCTGGGCGGCCGCCAGCTCCTTGATGGAGCGCCCCGTCCGCAGGTGTGTCTCGATCAGGAATCGGCCCTTGTCCATGGGAGGCCCTTCCAGCTAGGACTCTCCTATGTCTTGACACATCCCTGGGCCGGGGACTCTCTTATCTCCTGGACTCAGACACCGAGGGGCGCTCTCGACCCCGAAGTCTCCGCTCAGGATTGTGGCGGGTGCACGATGAGCGCAGGGGCACTCGAGTGTGCGACCACAGCGGCAGCGACGCTGCCAACGAGGTGGCCCTTCAATCCCCCGTGTCGATGAGAGCCGACCACAATCACGCTCGCCCGCTGCGCGGCGATGGTCTCGACGATCCCCTTCCAGGTCGGTGCGGCTTCAACGGCCACGCTCGTGGCCCGGAAACCTGCCTTAGCTGCCAGAGATGCCCCGTAGGCGGCAGTCTCCTCAGCGGCCCTCCGCACTTCTGGTGCCCGGTCGGCGTCAAAGTGCTGCTTGCTGATCGGCACGAATCCGACATCGACGGGTTGCCAGACGCAGAGGACCACTGCTTCTCGGTCGGTCGCAAGCAGCCGTGACGCCTCTTCGATGGCGAAGACCGCGAGATCTGAACCGTCGAAGGCAAAGAGGACCGGGCCGGTCGCTGCCGGGACTCCTGTGTGGGTCGACACCATGTCAGTCAACGCTTTCGGGTATAAGGGTTGCGACAGTTCCCTTTGAACGAACTCTCGCCAGTAGAGGTGGTGAATACCATGCCGGCTCAATTTGGTCGAGGAACAGGTCAAGGTCAGGTGTCTGCGGGCGTGCACCGCTGAGCGCATAGACGGCGGCTCCAATGACGCCGCCACCGAGAGCGAGTCCCAGCCCGATCCACAAGGCGACGCTGGTTCCGACAACGAGACCGCCGTTCGCCGTCGAGGCGAAGTAGACGAAGATCGGAGCGATCATGAACGCCGCCACCGCCCTGAAGAGCTCGACGATCGCGAACACCCGCTGGAGACTCCCGGCTGGAAGCGAAAAGCCGGCGACGAACAGCGCGGGTGCGACCGTGGCGCCGAGCCCGAGCCCCGTCAGACCCGAACCGACGAGTGTCAATACCTGGCTGGAGGGCACTTCTATGCGGAAAACCGCTATGCCGGCCGCGAGCAGGATCATGCCGGCGAACGGAAGGTAATGCACGGCACGCCTCCGAATGACCTGCCCAAGTACCACCGCTGAAACCACCGCGCCGGCGACTTCTGGCAAATAGAGCAACCCGATATGAAGCGGACTGTAGAGCCCGACCAACACGCCGTAGGTCAGCGCGGTCGCCGAGACCGATGCCGCCGCCGCAAACAGCGCCACAACGATATTCGCAACCGGAATCGAACTGGCGAGCAGCGACCGCACGGTCAGGAGCGGCCGCTTGGCGCGGTACTGATAGATCACAAGGGCGACGACCGTTGCGAGGCCGCCCAACAGCGGCACGATCACGATTGGGTCCGAGAAGGCATGGCTGGTCAGCTCTGAGGCACCGAAGAAAGCGGCCACGCAGCCGACGGCCGCCAGCGCAATCGCCAGCGGGTCGCGAGGCGCATCGGGATTGGCGGGCGGCGCGTCGTCGAACGTCAAGAGCGTCAGAATGAGCGCCACCGCCGAGATGGCCGCGATGATCCAAAACAGCGGGCGCCAGGCATTCGACTCCGCCTGCAGGCCGCCGATGAACGGGCCCAGCGCCACCGCGCCGAAGATGCACATGTTCATGATCACGGCCGTGTCGCGCAGTTTGTTCGCCGGATAGCCGATGGCCAGGGGCGGAACAGCGGAAATGAGAAGCAAGCTGGTGCAGAGGCCTTGGATCACGTGACCCACGATGAATATCTGCGCATTCGGCGCGGACGCCGCCAGCACCGATCCGATGACCAGCACCACCGCGTAGATGACCATCATCCTGCGTTGCGGCAGGTGCTGGGCGAACTGAACTGCCAGCACCGTACCCACGGCGTAGGCGGCATTGCCCAGACCCGAGCTGAGGCTCATCGTCTGCAGGCTCGTGTGCAGCTGCTTCGCAATGATCGGCGTCAGGGGGTCAAGCGCAGCGGACAGCGCCAGATACGGGATCAGCGCGAACATGACCATGGCCGCGACGGCGGGATACCGGCCGGCGAGTGGGCCTCTGGGCATCAATCCTCCCTCACGGTGGAATGCCGGCGGACCTGGCGACGCATTGGACTCCTTGAGGTGTCGAACTTGTGAAGAGGCCTCGCAGCCGAGGACCTCGTGATGACGGGAGATGATCAGTCCGTACCCAAGATGTCCGTCGCCGCAGCGGCACTTACGTGTAGAGTACAGGGAATTAACTGCACCCTACACGTACCTACCGTCTAGGCAGACGGGAGAAACATGGTCTTCATCTGCGCCCTCGGGGCTGCGATAGCCAACGCACTCACCAGCATCTTCCAGCGCATGGGGGTCGAAGACGCCCCCGCCGAATCCACGTTGACCCTCGGTCTTCTGACCCATGCGCTGCGGCGCGCCGTCTGGATCGGCGGCTTCGTCCTGATGATCTTTTCGTTCCTGCTCCAGGCAGTTGCACTGCACTTCGGGCAGCTCTCCGAGGTGCAGCCAATCTTGACGCTCGAGCTCTTGTTCTTGGTCTTCACGTTGGCCGTCTGGTTCCGCTTCAACGTGGGTTCTCGGGAATATTTGGGGGCTCTCGCCGCTGGCGCGGGACTAGCCGGCTTTCTGATCTTCGCCAATCCTCGACCTGGGAACGCGCCTCCGACGCCATGGGCGTGGACGATTGCTGCGGCAGCGTGCGGCGGGGCGATGGCCATTGCCGTCGCGTTGGCATTGAGGGGTCCGCGCTGGTGGCGGGCAGCGCTTTTTGGGATTGCCAGCGCCATCGGATTTGCCTTTACGGCGGCGCTCATCAAGTCGGTCGGCGACGACTTCGCTCAGGACCGGGCCTCCATCTTCAAGCACCCGCAGACCTACGGCCTGGTGCTGTTCGGGTTGGCTTCTGTGTACTTGGCCCAGAACGCCTACCACGCCGGCCCAATCGTTGCGTCCCAGTCGACCATCGTCCTCGTCGACCCGCTGGTGAGCATCCTCATCGGCGTCAGCCTGTTCGGAGACAATCTGCGAACGAGTGGAGCCTGGGGTCCACTGGAGGCCATCTCCCTTTTGTTCCTCTTCGCCGGCGGTTTCTCGCTTGTACGATCTCCGCTGGTCAGCGGGGTGAAGGGCGATGACATTGGGCATTCGGAACTCTTGGGCGGACGCCGGCACCCCGAGCCGATCCCTCAACCCGTGTCGCCTCCGCTCGGGCCCTGCTGATGATCATCAGTCGCCGGCCACGAGAGCGTCGTGAGCTCTCTCATCTGATCTCCGGAAGGGAGCGTTGAACAATGGGCGAATCTCCTACTCTGCAGCGGGTGCGAGGAACGGGTGACGTGGCAGACGATCTGGGCGTCGTCGAACTCGAACTCTTGAAACTGGTCCGACACCTGGAGACGTTCGGTCGCAAGAGCTCTCTGTACCAAGAAGTCGATCGTGCGGGTTACCTGGCGCTCCGTACTCTGGACGGGCTCGGACCGAGCTGCATCAACGCCCTCGCGCAGGAACTCCATCTCGACTCCTCCACGGTGACTCGACAAGTGAGCACCCTCGAGTCCGGTGGCTTCGTAACCCGGCAAGCCGACCCAAACGACGGCCGCTCCTGGCTCATCGACCTCACGCCGGAGGGTCGGAAGGCGATGCGCACCGTGGAACGGGGACGGCGCCATGCCATTGATTCGATGCTGGTCGACTGGCAGTCAGACGAGGTCCACGACCTGGCTCGAACGATATCCAAACTCAACTTGGCGCTGTTTGAGAGTGTGATCGAGTAGCCAACAACCAAAGAACAGCCCCACAAGGTCCGACATGCTCGGGACGGGCGTGCCGACTTGCCTGTACGGTACATATACTTGAAGTGTGCTCCAACCCTGGTGATCAGGAGGGCTCATGAGAATTGAAGGCGTCTACGGAAGACCATCGCTCGGCGACGTTTCAGTGCAACGGGGCCGGCCCGGCCGGCCTCTCGGACTGACGGGATAGATCCAGTGCGGGGACCTGTCGTGGTCGGTGTGGACGGCTCGGACGCTAGCTTCTTCGGTCTTCGGGAGGCCGCCTCCATGGCGCAGGCCACGCGTGCCGCGCTCATCGTCGTCTTCGTACGACTCCCGCCGTATCAGACGTGGACGGCGCTGACTTCCTGCGGAGTATGTCCAATGACGGACATCGCCGACGCCTCACAGATCGTCGTCGAAGCCGAGTGTATCGCTGTCCTCGGTTCGGCAGGGCTCAACTGGCAGCTCGAGGTCCGCTGCGGAGAGCCGGCGGGAGCCCTCATGGCAGTGGCGAAGGAATACACGAGTGACACGATCGTGGTGTCCGGCCGGCGGCATCGCGCGGTCGGAAGCATCGCCCATGGCGCAATAGCGACCAAGCTCCTCCACCGTTGGCCTGGGACGCTCGTAGTCCTTCACCCACCCCCGACTGCCGAAATGGGCCCTTCGATCGACGTGCAGGCCCACGGCTGAACCGATGACAGTCGCCTTTGCACTCTCGGGCGGTGGCAACCTCGGCCCGATGCAGGCTGGGGCTGTGGTCGCGCTCCTCGAAGCGGGGATCACACCGGATCTTCTCGTCGGGACATCAGTTGGTGCGCTCAATGCCGCTTATCTTTCCTCTCGCCCGGGCCTCTCTGGGGCGCAGAGCCTTGTGCATGCCTGGACGACTTTGCGACGGCATGAGGTTGCTTCCTTTAGTCCCATCGATCTTCTCGCAGGTTTCTTCGGTGTCCGCGATCATCTCCTCGCAGCCCACCGACTGCGCGCATTGATCCGCAAGTGGGTCGAGATCGAGGTTCTGGAGGACGCCAAGACCACCGTCGTTGTCGTCGCGACCGATGCCCTGAGCGGAGAAGCGGTCGTTCTGCAACGCGGCGACGTCCTCGAAGCCATCAGCGCCAGCGCCGCCATTCCGGGACTCCTGCCCTCGGTCCGAATGGGCAATCGCTGGCTGATTGACGGCAGCCTCTCAGCCGGCTGCCCCGTGCTGCAGGCCCAGGATCTCGGTGCCGACGACGTGTACATGATCACGACGGCGACTGCGCCGCGCGTGCGACCGCCTCGCGGTGCCGTTGCCATGGCTATGAACTCCGTTTCCCTCGTCACGGCTCGATCGAATCAGGCGCAACTGGCAGCAGCTCGGCTTCACGCCTCTCAGCGAGGAGGAAGGGTGTTCGTCGTGCCCAGCGGAGAACCCTCGGCGCCCGGGCCGTTCGATCTCTCCAGAAGCATGCTGCTGACGGAAGCGTCGTACGACGCCACAAGGCTCTGGCTCGCTTCAGCTGACGGGGATCTGGAGCCGCTCGATGAGTCCTTCAATGCAGGCTCTCGCCCGCAATCGACGCTTACTAGCGAGACACCGCTTCGGTCGCGTCCAGCTCTTGGCGCGCATCGCGTAGACGCGTCCCAGCCGCCACTCGCTCATCTCGAAACGCCTGAATGCGCGACAATGTCTCGTCGAGCCGTTCCAGGAGCTGGTCGTTGGCCGCAATACCTTCGTCGAGAAGTTCACGGTGACGGGAGGGCGAGAGGTTCTCCGTCTTGAGCTCCGACCGCACCCGATCGAGGACGTCGACATCGCCGGCGTTGAGCACCGCTCGAACCTCGGCCAATGAGAACCCAAGTAGCTCCTGGAGGCTGCGTATTCGGCTCACCCTGGCCACATCGGTCGGTGAATAGAGCCGCTCACCGCTCGCCCGGTAGCTGCTCGGCTGAAGGAGGCCGAGTTCCTCCCAATAGCGGAGGGTCCGGGGCGTGACCCCGGTGAGTTTGGCCACCTCGCCGATTCGCCACTCGACTGGCTCCGTCAGCGTCTTGGTCGCCTTGGCCGGCATGTTGGTTTCCCCCATTGCTACACCCGGGCCGGCTCGCTGGCGGACTCGGGATTCATATCGGCCCCGTTCGCGTTCTCGACGTCAATCGTAGTCAGGGACGACTTGGCAACCGATGCATCCGGTAGGTCGCTGCCCCTACTCCACGAAGCGACGGCGGCCAGGAGACTGGCCACGATGGCGAAGTCGAAGGCAGCGTGGAGACCCGACTTGAACGGGCCGGCAATCAGGGACGGAAAGAAGCTCCGGCCGGTCAGGGCGGCCTGCTGGGACTGCGACAGCTGGGACAGCACATGCGGGCCGACGAGGTGCTGGATCGGGTTGTAGCCGAGGAGCGCTGCGAAGAGCGTCGAGACCGGCGGAAGGTGCGATACCTGGTGCGCCGTCCCACTCGGCACGCCGTGCGTGACCAACCCGTGGTAGAGGCTCTGGGGCAGCGAAGCAGAGAGCCCCAGAATTATGAGAGAGAAGAAGATGCCGATCGAGAGGACCTGAGCGGAGTTCTGGAAGGTCGTGTTCATGCCCGAGCCGACGCCCCGGTACTCGGCCGGAACGCTGCTCATGACCGCCGCACGATTGGGTGAGCCGAACGACGCCATGAACAGACCCGTGAAGAACAACAGGACGGCAAAGAGCGGATAGGGGAAGTCCACCGGTATGAACTCCAGAAGAAGGAAGCAGATAGCTGACCCGACCATGCCGCCGCTGGCGAAGAGCCGTGCACCGAAGCGGTCCGAGAGAACCCCCGACACCGGTCCGGCGATCAGCAGCCCCGCGGTGAGCGGCAGAATGGCAATGCCTGCCCACAGCGGGGTGCGCTCGAAGGTGTATCCGTGCAACGGCAACCAGATGCCCTGGAGCCAGATGATGAGGATGAACATCAGGCCACCCCGACTCAGCGCAGCCAGCAGGCTGGCGAACAGGCCCGCGCTGAACGCTCTGATCTTGAACAGGTGCAGCTGGAACATAGGTTCGTCGACCCGCGTCTCGATGATGCCGAAGGCGACCAGGAGGACGATGCCGAGACAAAAACACGACAGCACGAGCGGGTTCGTCCACCCCATGGCATGGCCGCCATACGGCTCAATGCCGTAGGTGATGCCGATCATGATCAGGATCAGTCCCAGCGCAAAGGTGATGTTCCCAGGCCAGTCGATGCGGGCTGGACGCCGTGGACTCAGTTCTCGGAGGAGCAGATATCCCATGACCGTCCCGAGCAAGCCCACGGGAACCGAAACCAGGAAGATCAGACGCCAGTTGATGGGGGCGAGGACGCCACCCAAGACCAGGCCGATGAAGGATCCGCTGAAAGCGGCGGCCTGGTTGATGCCCATCGCCATCCCCCGCTTCCCGGCCGGGAACGCGTCGGTCAATATGGCGGCGGAGTTGGCCATCAACATGGCCGCACCCACACCCTGGAAGATCCGCATCACGATGAGCCAGATGCCCCCCGGATGGCCAGTCAGCCACGTCACGCTCAACGCCAACGAGAAGAAGGTGAACACGGCAAAGCCGAGGTTGTAGATGCGGACTCGCCCGTAAATGTCGCCCAACCGGCCGAAGCTCACGACGAGGACGCTGGTGACCACCAGGAATCCCAAGATCATCCACAGCAGGTAGAAGCTGTTGCCTGACACCAACGGATCGATGCCGATGCCGCGGAAGATGTCCGGGAGAGCGATCAACGTGATGGACCCGTCGATCGTGGCCATAAGCATGCCGAGGGTCGAGACGAAGAGCGCTACCCACTTGTAGTTGGGGGGTATCGGCTGGGTGAAGTCGAGACGGCCTGCCCGACGGGCCCTTGCCGTGTCGATTCCCGTCGCCCCGGCTGGATCGATCATGGAGTCTCCCGCAGGGTGGATCGGCGACCCGCAGCTCGGAAGAGCGGATCAGGGTGACGTTGACGTCAAGCAATTCTAACGTGAACGTAATACCCTCGTTCGGATAATTTCCCAAGAGCCAGCGCCGGGAAATCGTTCGCAGCCGCCCCACTATTCGACCCACTATTTGAGTGGTACTGGGTGGACGTCAACCAAGTCGCCGAAGCCCCCCGAGGAGCTTTCGAGGTTGCCCTGTGCGCCAAACAGCAGAGCTTTCGACAGATCTCCTAGCTGTGCTTGATTCTGCATAGGACTATATTGAAAGGATCATCTCATTCTCACCCGGGGGGACAATGGGCCGTCGAGCATTCCAAGGGCGCATCTTCGAAGCCGACAATCACCTCTACGAAACCGAGGACGCCTTCACCCGACACCTTCCGAGGCAATACGAAGGCATCTTCAAGTACGTGCAGGTGCACGGACGCACCAAGATCGCTGTCGACAATGTCATCAGCGAGGCTCAAATGATGGGCGTGAACCTCTACGGCCCGTTGGGCCAATAGCGGACCCGAGGGGCGTTGACGTGTCGCCTGTCCGAGACATCCGAGAGGGGCCTGCCGATGAGTACTGGGAGCGACTCCGACACCTAATGGGTCCCGAGGGGCTCATCACCTACTGGTATCTCGGCCGAGGTTTCAACCAGGAGGTCGATCCCGACACCATGAGCCTGCGTTCCGACATGCGCAACGGCGACGGCGGACTCATGGCGGCCCCGCTCGCTATTGCCGCTCCCGAGACCGGCGGATGGAGGGACCGCGAGGTTGTCCCCGCCCCGATGACCTACGCGTTGCACGTTCTCGACCCAGCACCCGACGTCCGCGCCATCCGTGTCGCCCGCGAAACCGTACGCCGTGGTCGGAAGATCGGGTTCAGCCGTTCCGTGGTCACCGACGCCGACGATTCGCGACGCATCATCGCGGTTACCTCGGGTACCGGGGTCTCCCTCGGTGCGGCACCTTCCGGGTTCCGCCCGGTCGATCTCCCACCCGATCTTTCCGAAGTCGACCTGCCGCCGCTCCACGTCGTATTCGGCGCTCGTCGCGACCCTGATGGTTGGCGCCTCCCCGAGCTCACGAACCGACTGGCCTCAACGTCCGCCTCGCTCCACCTGGGACCGATCCACGTCGTATGCGAGGCCGCGGCTAGCGAGGCCGCCGCCTTAGTCGGTCACGAAATGCGCAGCGCCAACCTGGGCCAATTGCAACACGGGCCGGAGAACAGAACAGGGGTGCAGGTCGAAGACTGGGAGGTCCATTTCGTCGCCCCTGGTCGGAAGGGCCCTTTTTTCGCACATGCTGAGGCCTGGAGCGGACCGGCGGGAAGGCTTCTCACCCGCTTCACACTCTGCGACCAGGGGATGGAGGACGCCGTCGTCGCCAGCGGGACGGCAGCCTTTCGGGTTTCCGGGAAGTCTCTGGGAGAGCGAGACAGAGGGAATCGTTCCCAGGGAGCGGGTACCTCGTGACGAAGGCCGGAATGACGGAACTCCCCCAAGAATTCTCGGGGATGCCGGCCACGGTGGCACAATTGCTCTCGGCCCGGCAGCGCAGTGGCGACGACGTATTCGTGATCACTGCGGACGAACGACTCACCTTCGGAGAAGCTGATCGTCGGAGCGCAGCTCTTGCCGGTGCGATGCTCCGAGAAGGAGTGGGGAAAGGAAGCCGGGTCGGCATCCTCTTTCCGAACGGGATCGGCTGGGTCGTGACGTGGCTCGCCTCCGCACGAATCGGAGCACTTACCGTTCCACTATCGACCTTTGCGCCTGGCCGAGAATTGGCGCGGACCATCCGGCACACCGATGTGCAGTATTTGGCAATGGCTCCGTCATTCGACGGACAGAGCCTCTCTGGGCGACTCGAAAGCGGTCTTGAGGGACTGGCCAGAAGCACGAGTGAGCTCCACTTGGCCGGTGCGCCCTACTTGCGCACGATCTGGATCGACGATGTCGATCGCCCCTCTTGGGCCTGCCCGTTCCCCAAGGCCGGATATCCAGAGCTGGTGTCAGCAGCTGAGGCCGAGGTGCAGGCTTCGGATTTGCTGGTGGTCGTCAATACCTCCGGAGCAACATCCGCCCCGAAGTCCATCGTGCACACCAACGGATCCCTCATACGGCACGGCTGCCTAATGGCGAGCCTCAGGCAGCTTGATGCAGCGGATTGCATCTTCACCGCGGCTCCGCTGTTTTGGGTGGGTGGTCTCACTTTGGTTCTCTTGTCGGCCATGGCCAGCGGCGCATCGGTGGCCCTCCAAGAACGGTTCGAGGCGGGTTCGGCGCTCGACCTGATCGAGGCGGCACCAGCCACGCAGATTTCTTGTTGGCCGCCCGCGGCCCGCGCCATGGCAGAGCACCAGAGCTTCGCGGAGCGTGATCTCTCGGCAATCCGCGGCGGAACGCTGGTGGAGGCACTTCCAAAAGAGATCCGACCAGAGAACCCCTCAGCGTCGCCGCTCCTGGCCTCACTTGGAATGACCGAAACCGGCGGCCCCCATACCGCGGCCGACGACCCGTACGCCCTTCTGCCGCCCGAACGATACGGCACCTTCGGCCGGGCTCTGCCTGGCGTCGAGCATTTCATCGCCTCGAACGAAGAGGGGAAGACCGGGGAACGGATCGAGGGCGAGATCATGGTTCGTGGCCTTCTCGTGATGGACGGGCTCTATAAACGTGAACGCCTCGAGACGTTCACGTCAGACGGCTGGTATTCAACGGGAGACCAGGGATGGTTCGACGACGAGGGATTCCTGCACTTCACGGGACGCGCCAGCGCCATGATCAAGACGTCGGGTTCGAACGTGTCGCCGGAGGAGGTCGAAGCAACATTGAGAGAGGTGCCCGGTGTCAACGACGCAATAGTGCTGGGGCGAGCGCACCCGGTCAGGGGCGAGGACATTGCCGCCGTCGTCGTCGTGAGGCCGGACAGCGCTCTTGATCAGGACCTTCTCCAAGCGCACGCCCGCGCCGAGCTTGCCTCGTACAAGGTCCCTCGCCATTTCCGCTTCATCACCGAGAACCAAATGCCGCTGCTCCCAACCGGAAAGGTAGATCGAGCATCATTGCTCAAACTGTTCGACGACGCGAGTACCTGATCTCTCAGCTCGCGAGAAGCGCACGATGCCCGCAGAGACAATCAGAGTCTCGACCCTCATGAGTCCTCGAAGACGGCGCGAACGGAGCCGGGGTTGTCCTTCCCGGTGGAGCGTCCGAGCGACACGTAGAGCTGACGAGGCCGCACTCCACTTCAGTATCGTGCCCCACTATTCACCTCACCGTCTCAGCGATACTGGGTCGCGATACACCTAATCCAGTGGACAACGCGAAGACGTAACCGCAGTTCAGTGGACTGTAGAGGACGCCCCGGACTCCTCGGCATCGGACTCTTAATCCGCAGGTTTCGGGTTCGAATCCCGAGGGGCGCACTCGAAGCCCAGGTGAGAGCCCTCGTCGGCGACGGGTAAGCGTATCGCAGCGACAGGAGCGCGTTTTCCACGCAGATACGCCTTTCTGACGTCGACTCCGATCGTGGCTACCTCAGTCAGTACCCTGAGGGCCGTCAGGCCCGCAGGAGTTGATCAAACGCCCGAGGACTGAATAGCACCCTCGCCTCGATCGGCCGACCGTTGAGCCACGCTGCAGGCGTCCCCTGCGGATCCTCCCCTCTGAAGCGCGCCTCGCGGCTCATTACCCACTGTTCGTACCGGGCCTGGCGCACCCCTGAGATGAAGGTCCGGTCGTTAAGCCCGACCTGTGCACCGAGCTCGAGGAGGTCGTCGATGGTGAATCCCCCGGTGCCCTCCTCCGGTTGGTGTGCGAAGAGCTGGTGCCGCAGATCATCGAACCGTCCGGCCTCCGCTGCGAGGGTAAGCGCATTGTCCGCTCGTATCGACTCGGGACCGAGGAAGCAGCGCATACGGTACTCGACGGCCAGCTTTCCAGAAGTAATTCCCGCCGTGATGAGTGATCCGTCGACTTCCTCGAATTGCCGGCAGTAGGGGCACTGTGGGTCCTCGAAGACCACGAGCTTCTTGAGTGCGTTCGCATCGCCGACGAGCACGCCGCCGTCCTCCGTGTGGCCTCTCGGTGTCGGTCCTTGTTCCAATGTGGCCACCGCTCTGTCCTCCCTTTCGCCCTATTCAACAAGAACCCCGAATTTTCAGGCCCGCTTACCGAGCAATTTTTACTCACCGCCGAGAAGGCCGCGGCGCCGGGCTTCCTCCCGGACATTGTGCTCGACTCTTCTGACACCGGAATCTGGAGCCGTGGGAATTCCGTGGGATCCGCAAGCTCCGTCGGGCGTGGTATGCGAAACGCGAAGGTCAGGGATTCCCGCTGTCCTTGAGGCCAGTTGACGGCTTGTTCGTCACTGCCGTCCGTGGCCGCAGCGGGGCGATCTGCTCGATTTCGTGCCGCCGGGGACCCGACCATAAGGCCGGCGGAGCGTCGATTGTCAATGCCAACGCGTAGGCAGCAGCCTCGTAGTTGACCCGCCAACCCAAGAAATCTACCCACGCATCCTCGAGGGGGCGCTCGATCGGATAGTCGACTTTGCGCAGGCGCTCGATGGCCTCTGCGAAATCGTCATACGAGAGCGAGATCCCGTCGCTTGGGTCGGCGTCGAGCGGGATAGGAATCCCGACAGCGCGGGCAATGTTGCCGAGGCAGGTGAAGCCTCCGCGCAGGCAGAGCCGAGCTTGGATCAGGTCTGACTCTTCGGGAAGCAGCGCCAGGTACAACGCGGCTGCGTCAAGGATGGCAAGTTGCGACGTGACCCACGACGACAAAGGACGTGGCGAGCGGAACCAAATCAGCGGAACATAGGTGGTGTGGCTCTCCGACACGTCCGCGGACCACTGTTCCCACGCTTCGAAGAGCTCCGGCAATTGGCCGACGGCGGAGACCCCGCTGCCGAGGCCGTAGTGCGTGCGGGCCAGGAGCTCGGGGCCCCATGACGGGACGCTGGCTCTCGAGTCGAGCATTGTGATGAGCGCCTCGCGGCGGTTGAAGGCCGCGTACAAAGTCGGGAGGTAGCCGATTTGAAGGGCAACCGTTCCGAGACCTGCGAGCGCAGCGAGGGGGTCAAGTGCAGTCCCTGCGCTCGTGTGTGGAACAAGAAAACCCAACGTGCACAGCGACGACCCTGTCTGCTCCATGGCGCTTCCCAGTCCGCCGTTGCCAGAAGACCACAGAAGCAGTCCGAACCCCAGCTGATAGAGCGCCAACCAGGCGAAGACCTGGCCGATAAGTTGGACGGGCGCCTGGACAGCGAGAATCCGGTCGCGGTGCTCATAGGAGCTGGTCCTGTCCGCGAAGAAGTGGAAGACGCTGCGGTTGACGAGGAAGACCGTCCGCGGAATCCTGCTTCGAATGCGCCGCGGTACAACCAACGTGCCGAGAACGCTCCATCCTGTCGCCAGAATGATGAAAGCGCCGATTATCCCCGCCACGACTCGAACGGCCATGCCTTAGCTTGGCATGGCCAGAAGCGGCAAGGTGGGGTCAGGGTCGGAGAGAGATCGAAGATGTCAGATGTCGTTTCGGTTCAGTCGCAACCCGAATCGCTTACCGATACGCATCGGATCGGCCGCGGAGCGATCCACCAAGTCACCTCTGCACCCGCGGGCTCTATCCCGAATCTGAAGCAACTGGGACGTCGCAGTCTCCAGGAAATCCTTGGGCCGATGTTGGCCGGACCCGGTCGAGCCGATCCTTTGTTCTGAGCCTCGGCGATGCTCCAAGCTCCTGGGGCATGTCCTGGGGCGGCCTTCACTATCGCTTTCCGACCCGCAGCGCTCAGCGTGATCTCGGTTGCCCGTCTATCGGAGGCAGCGAGGTCACAGCGGACCAGCCCACGACGCTCCATCCGCCTCGCGTGATGGGAAGACGGCTCCGCTCCCAGCCGATCTTGGCTGCTAGGGACCTGGCGCAATATTGGTACGGCCCACTCCGGGGAGCGGGTCCGGAAGCGGATGATTGGCAACGTCCGACAACTTTCCCATCATTGCGGCAGGGTGACGGCGTCAGTGCGCGATGCTGATCACACTGAACAACTCAATGATGGTCGACTCGCTCATCCACATCAAAGGGGATCTCACATGCCGGAATCCGTGTTCCTGCCTGACCGCATCGAGGTGACTCGGCCTATCACCGCGCCGCCCACCGCAATCTTCGACATCTTGCGCAGCCCGGCGGGCCATGTCGCCATCGACGCCTCTGGGATGCTGCAGGATTTCACCGGCGGGCCGGTCGAGAAGGTGGGCGACACGTTCGTCATCCACATGGATCGCGAGTCGCTTAATGACATCCCGCTGGGCAAGTACGACGTGACCGTGCACATCATCCTTTTCGAGCGTGACAAAGAAATCGCATGGGACCTCGGTCCCGATATTCCGGTTCCACACTTCTATGGTTACCGTCTGGACCAAGGTGATGATGGGATCACCAACGTGACCACGTACTACGACTGGTCGAAGGTGAGCGGCGACCTTAGGGAGCGCTTTCCGATCGTGCCCGAGTCGGCCCTACGCGCCACCCTGGGAATTTTGGATCGAACGGTCAGAAGGGGACTTTGACCCCGCGTCCTTGCTTTCCACGCTGGGCCCTGCAAGACCACGCCGGTTACTAACCCGGCGTCGAGGGCAGGCCCCGCCCTTCGGACCTAAGTCGAGATGATCTCGCTCAGGACTTCACTGAGCAGCCCGGGGCAGGACAGGAACGGGGAATGGTCACTATCGATCCATATCGTGCAGTCGGCGTTCTCGGCCATCTGCTCCTGCGCTGACAGGCTAAGGATTTGATCGTCTGTGCAGACGACGTACGTGCTGGGCAAGACCTGCCAAGCCGGCGAAGGAGGAGGCGGAGCAATCAACACCGACGTCGGCATCGTTCGAAGGTGCGCCGTCGCCCAGTCGGCATCCTCCGCTGAGCACCTGTTGTAGAAGACCGACCGGGCCGCGTTTGGATCGAACGATGCTGCGACCTCACCAAGTTCAATACTTGCCATACCTGGCGCGCCGCTGAAGTCAACGCTTTGTTCGGGAGCGGTCATGAAAGCGGTTAGGAATATGAGCGACGTTGTTGATCCGTAAGGCCTTCCATCCTCTGCTGCCGCAGCGCTGATCACGGCTCCACCGAAGGAGTGTCCGAGCACCGTCACGCTCTCATCGAAGTTGTCTATGGTGCTCCTCACGGCCGCTACATCGTCTTCAGTTGAGGTGAAGGGAAGCTCGACAGTCTCGTAAGAGACGCCGAGACGTTCGAGTTCGGGCGTCAGCCGATTCCAGCACCATGCTCCGTGGAAAGCACCGTGGACCAGCAGGAGGCGGGGTGGAGTCATGTTACGAATGCCGACGAATTCACATAGACAAATGCTCCCGTCGATGCCAGAACTTCGGCGATTCCTCTCCCCACACTTCGACCTGCGCCGGTCACAAGTGCGGTACGGCTAGTCAAGTCGATCAACAATTCGAATCACTCCCCTTCCACATGCGGTCAGGAACGTTCGGCCAACAAATCGAGACTGACGTAAACCCGACCGGTGCAGTCCGGGTCACAGGCACACAAGGCCAAGACCGATTCCACCATGGTCTCCATCGGTTCCACCTGGTCAGGTTGCAGAAGCCCACCCACCAATGCGTCAGCCCCCTCGCTCAAGACGGCGGCCCTGGGCATGACTGCGTTTACACGGATGCCGCTCCCGTATAGAGACACGCCCATGGCGTTGGTCAACCGGTTCAACGCGGCCTTGGTCGCTCCGTAGAGACCGATCTCAACCTTCACCTCGAAGGGAGGACCGACCGCAAGGGTCGCCGCGCTGCTGCTGACGTTCACGATCCACCCCTCTTTCGCTTCGATCAAGTGCGGGACGAGTGCCTGCATCAGGTCCGCCGGGGCCTGATAGTTGACCTCCATGGACAGGCGGCGGCGCTTGAGACTGTAAGTCGCGGGTGATTGGTAGATGGCCGCCGCGGCGTTGTTCACGAGGATGTCCACGTGCCCCAGACCCTCAATAGCCTCTGGGACGATGCGCGCACGGTCATCGCCGTCGCTCAAGTCGGCGCCGATGACGATGCATTCCGAACCCAGCCCGCGTATCCGCTCTGCTGTCTCGTTCAGGCTCCCAGTGATTTTCGTTCCCGGCACCACGCTTCGAGCCACGATGGCGACGTCGGCACCTTCCGAAGCCAACTGGATAGCCACGGCCCTGCCGATGCCACGGCTCGCCCCCGTCACGATTGCGCACCGACCAGCGAATCGCTGCATCATGCTGGACCTCCGTTTGCGGCTTCCCCATCTCTCATCTGGTTCGCCGACCCACGGACCAACCTCTCAATCAAGTACTCGTGCGACTCATCTCACCATCGGACCGACCTGCGTATGTGCTCGCCGTGCCCTCGCTACGCTGCGTGTCCGGGGGAACCGTCTTTCCACCTCAATCTGGGCCAGCCAGTTCACTTGCCCGATTCTCGAGAGTGTTCAATTGGCAGCACTGAGACTTGTTGATCGTGGGGGTGCCAGAAACAAAGGTGCGACGGTCCAACTCTCACGAACCCGCAGCCAAGGACGCCTGTTGCTGCGGGGTCAGGTGGGCGACGTTCTTCGGGCTGCAGTTCCAAATGGACTGGGTGGGCCGGGTAATCGCCTTGTCGTAGACGAACTTGTTGGGCTCGGCCTTGAGCAGGGCAAAGCACGGTGAGGGCTGCGGGTCCGCGTTCGACATGGTCAACTGCGCCACCGGTGACTCAATGCCTCCGGCATCCCAGTTCTTCGTGGCGGCGGCGTGGCTGAGTACGCACGACACCGTCAGGTCGGCGCCACAGGCCGAGGCGGACTTCGCCCACAACAGCCACGACTCCGCACCCTCCTCGTCGTCGAAGTCGACGGCGTCGCCCTTGGCGTACGTGTGCATGACGCTGACGAGCTGCTCAGTGGAGGGATTCTGCGAGGCCATCTCGAGTGGCCACCATGACGTCTCGACGTAGACCGGTGAGAGGCCTGGGTTGTCCGCGACTCCCTTGGTGGTCGTGGAGTTGTAGAACTGGACTCCGAGGATGACGAAGGCCGGGTGGTAGCCGGCGGTGGTCATCGCCTGGAAGTAGGGAACGATGTTGTCGTCCAGGGACGGCCAGAGAGCCTGGACGCCCTTGCTCTGGACCTGCTCGATATACGGCGCCCAGTCGGTCACCGAAATCGGTGGCTCCTGGAAGTCGAGCACCTTCCATCCCTGGGCCTCGGCGCCGTACTCGTCCTTGCGCTCGGGCTCCAGGACGGATGGGTCATTCTCCCCGCCCATACCCGCCTTCTTGACCGCCTGCGGGTAGGCCTTGGCCAGCGCTCCGAACCAACCCGAGGTGATGGTGTTGGTGTTGCCGCCACTGGGGTCGACCTGATCGGAGGCGAGTTCAGATGCGTCGGACACGACATAGCCACTGATCTGGCCCAGCCCGCACTTCTCACGCACCGGGACCGAGGGCTGGTCGAGGGCCATGCCGCCGCCGACCGCCATGAAGTCGCTCTGGCAGGCCTGATTGGTCACCTGCGCCGCATTGAACAGGGCGGCGTCGCGGTTGTCGATGACGATCTTGCGGCCGTTGATGCCGCCTGATGCGTTGCACCAGTCCGCGAAGGCCTGGGCCTGCTGGGGAAACTCCGCCTCCAGGCCCGGCTCGATCGTGTTGGCGGCATCATTGAACTCAGCGATGTGGATGGTCTTGCCCCCAACCCCGCGCACTGAGGAGGCACCGCCCGGGCCCGCTTCGCAGATCTTGCCCACGCCGGGCCACACACCGTTGGTGGGGGCGCTCGACGCCAGCACGCGACTGGAAGATGTGGCTGCCCCCGCTGATGACGACAGTGAAACAAACATCGCGGCGAGAATTACCGTCGTTGTTGCGAGCGGCAGCGCCGTTCGTCGAAGGCCAATGAGGCCTAATGGCAACCCCTTCATGTCCACCCCCGAACATCTTGTGATTGGGACATTTAATCAGTAGTTCGGCTCGAGTGGGATGCAGCTCGCAAATTAGGATCTGGACGCAATAGACGGCGGGCGAGTTCGGGTCGATTGTGCGGGGCACGTTGGCCGAATGGACGAGTCCATCGCCCAGCCGTCGCGCGGAGGTAAGGCCCTCAGAATGGCTGGGGAAAGCCGTTTGCGTGTTCACGCAGCTTGTTCTTGGCTACCTTGTCGAGCGTCGCCCGCGGGAAATCGTCGACGTAGTACACGGCGCGAGGAACCTTGAAGTCCGCCAAGTTCTCCTGGGCAATTTCGATGATTTGGCGCTCGAGCGCCTGGTCGGCGGCTGCGTCAGGGCCTTTGACGACGAACGCTACGGGGACCTCGTCGAGGTTTGGGTGGGATCGACCCACGACAGCCACGTCACGCACGCCAGGGACCTGGCGACAGAGGTCCTCGATCTCCTTGGCCGAGACGTTCTCACCACCGACCTTGAGCATGTCCTTGTCTCGCTCGCTGTAGAAGATCGCTCCACCCGCGCCGATCCGGACGCGGTCACCCGTCCTGAAGAAGCCATCCTCAGTGAAGCTCTCTGCGGTGGCATCGGGGCTTCCGTAGTACTCAAGGAAGAGCTGGATGCCCCTTGTGCCACGGACCAACAGCTCACCGATCCGGCCGTCGGTGAGGACCTCGTCAGTCACGGGATCGACCACGAGCATCTCGTAGCCGGGGGTTGGGGTTCCCATGGAACCCGGTGGAATGTGCTGGTAGGGCGCGGCCGTTGTCGCGTGGATGACGGTCTCGGTCATACCGAATGCCGGCACCACCTTGACACCGCCCAGCAGGTCCTCGATCGGCGGGGCAATGGCTCCAAATACCCCGACTTCCAGTTTGTTCGGTGGGATCGTCTGGCCAGCGATGGTGGTGTACACGATCGGCAACAGCGAGATGTGGGTGACGTCGTGCTTGGCGATGACCCCCCAGAAGCGGCTAGCCGAGAACTTCGGCTGCAGCACAATCGTGCCGCCGGCGCCGAGCACCGTGCTCCACATCGACCAGCTCTGGGCGTTCACGTGGAAGAACGGCAGGAACACCAGGTACACCCCTCCCGGATGCATCGTGATATTGGTCGGTCCGACTCGGGCTGCCCACAGGGCGTTGGCATGGGTGTGCACCACGGCCTTGGGGCGCGAGGTCGTGCCCGAGGTGAACACGATGCCAGCAGGCGCCATCGGATCGGGGGTGCGCTGCGCGCAGTCCGCTTCGTCACCGTAAAGGACCTCGAAGCGCTCAAAGCCGTGGGCAGCCTGCTCGGCGCTGGCCGGGGTGCCACTGTTGTCCTGGGTGACGACGATCCACCGCAATCCGGGACCCGCCCGAGCGACCATCGCCGCGTACTGCGGCTGAGTGATGGCAGCAACCGCGTCAGTCTGCTGGACGAAGTAGGTCATCTCGGCAGCGACGCTGCGCGTATTCGTCGTCACCCCCACTGCGCCGACCACAGCGCAGGCGTACCAGGCCAACACCATCTCGGGGCTGTTGTCGCAGTGGATGACGACCTTGTCGCCCTTGGTGATGCCCCTGGCAGCGAGGCCGGCGGCCAGGCGGCGTGTAGCGATCTGGAACTCGCCATAGGTCCACCGGGCGCCCTCGCCCTCCTTCGGCTCCCAGATCAGCAGTGGGTGTCGGGCTGGGCGTCGGCCCACTTCGCCAACAGCCACGGGATGTCCTGGCCCGTGAACTGGAAACTTGCCACCACGTCTGCGTCCATGTGGATCCCCTCAACTGCTCTGGATGTCGGAACTCAGCCGAACGGCTGCAGGCTGTTGGCCACCACCCACATGCTGAAGTACTGCGAGTTGGCGCCATAGGCCATGGCGAGGGCCGTCTTGGCCCCATCGACCTGGTGCTCACCGGCGACGCCGCGCACCTGGTTGGCCGCTTCGGCAAAGCGGAGCAGACCCGAAGCGCCGATGGGGTTGGACGAGAGCACACCGCCGGAGCAGTTGACAGGAAACGAACCAGCGATCTCGGTGTCGCCAGCGTCAGTCATCTTCCAGCCCTCGCCCTCTTCGGCGATGAGATGCGCCTCGAGCCACATGGGTTCGTGCCAGGAGAACGGCACGTAGAGCTCGGCCATGTCGAGTTGCTGGCGCGGACGGGTGATGCCAGCCTGGGCGTAGACATCCTTGGCGCACTGCAGGCAGGCTTCCGGCCGTACCGGGTCGCGACCTGGGAACGACGGCGGCTCGGAGCGAGATGAACTAGCAAGTATCCATGCAGGATTGCGGCCTCGCGCGCCCACTTCGTCGGTGATGACCACCGCGCAAGCGCCGTCGGATGAGGGGCAGGACTCGAGGAAGCGGATCGGCTCCCACATCATCGGGCTGTTGCGTACCTTCTCGATGGAGATGTCCTCGATTTTCAAGTGAGCATAAGGATTCTTGAGGGCATTCTGCCGGTCCTTGACCGCG